>Ga0209583_10000075_pt1 | contig 30418 bp, 35 predicted proteins | sample Str014_FD_187201 | JGI IMG/M metagenome (GOLD analysis project Ga0209583, IMG submission 187201) | Freshwater sediment microbial communities in response to fracking from Pennsylvania, USA - Straight Creek_MetaG_SC_2014 (SPAdes) (version 2) | ecosystem: Environmental > Aquatic > Freshwater >... | reverse complement strand
CCGTGTGAAGCTTGATGGTGCCAAGGCCACGGAATGGTTGAAGAAGGGCGCACAGCCGACAGACCGCGTGCTGCGCTTCCTCGACAAGATTGGTGTGGCTAAGCGCGAAGCCCGCAACAATCCCAACAAAGCCAAGCCCGGCAAGAAGCGCACGGAACGTGAGGCAGCTGTTGTTGCCGCTGCTGCCAAGGCAGAAGCTGCAAAGGCGGCAGAGGCTGCCAAGGCCGCTGAAGCTGCAGCCGCTGCTGCTGCACCGGCTGAAGCGCCTGCGGCTTAAGAGCTTGAGCCAAAGCCCCTCATCCGCCCTTCGGGCACCTTCTCCCTGGAGGGGAGAAGGCCGAGGTTTAGGGCCTTGCAACATATCGCCCCTCGCCCTGCTTGCGGGGAGAGGGTGCCCCGTTATGGGTGGGTGAGGGGCTGTGCTCGTTCACGTCGCCACCATTCTTGCTGCCCATGGCATTCGGGGCGAGGTGAAAGTGAAGAGCTTCACTTCTGATCCCAAAGCCTTTGCGACCTATGGTCCATTCTTGTCAAAAGACGGGCGGATGATTGAGATCAAAACAATTCGTCCGCAGAAGGATGAATTCCTCTGTACACTGAGCGATGTGACCGACCGCAATGCCGCCGAGTCTTTGCGCGGAGTTGAGCTTTGTGTGGCGCGGGACAAGCTGCCGAAACTGGCCGAGGGTGAGTTTTATCTCTCTGATCTTCAGGGCAAGCAGGCGGTGGCCGATGGCAAGCCGCTGGGGTGCGTTTCGGGGTTTCAAAACTTTGGCGCAGGTGAGCTGCTGGAATTGGACGGCGGGATGTTGATTCCGGTTTCTTTCATTGGCTCTGTTGCCGAGGTGGTAAGCTTGAATTTACCGGATGGATATTTGGATGATGAGAAGCAAGATTCCAAATCTTAACTTTCAAACCCGTCATGCCAGGGACGGCTGGCATCCCGCATTCTTTTCGCTGACTCGTTGCCCAAAGCTAGACCCCAGCCTTCGCTGGGGTGACGATCCAATAGTGGTGCATAAAATAGCATGACCTTCCACGCTTCCATCCTCACCCTTTTCCCCGAGATGTTTCCGGGCTCGCTTGGCTTGTCGCTGGCTGGCAAGGCCCTGAAGGATGGCAAATGGTCGTATGAGGCCGTCGATATTCGAGGTTTTGCGACCGACAAGCACCGCACTGTCGATGATCACCCCGCTGGCGGTGGGGCGGGCATGGTGCTGAAGCCCGATATTCTCGCCCGTGCCATTGATGCCACACTGCACAAGGGCCCGCGCCTGCTCATGTCGCCGCGTGGCCAGCAGTTGACGCAAGGCTTTGTGCGTGAGTTGGCGGCGGGGGAAGGTTGCCTGATCATTTGCGGGCGCTTCGAGGGAATCGACCAGCGCGTCATCGACCAGCGCCAGCTGCAAGAGGTCTCGATCGGCGATTATGTGCTCTCGGGTGGTGAGCCCGCAGCGCTGGTGTTGCTCGACACTGTGATCCGGCTTTTGCCAGGGGTGATGGGCCATGACCAATCCCATGCCGAAGAAAGCTTTGAGGATGGGCTTCTGGAACACCCGCATTACACCAAGCCCAATATCTGGGAAGGTCTTGAAATTCCTGCGATTCTTCACTCTGGCGATCACAAGGCCATAGCTAAGTGGAAGGCCGCCCAACGGCTAGAATTGACAAAGCAACGCCGGCCAGACCTCCATGACAAATTCACAAAGGGCAAAGGTTGACTTTTCCACAGCTTTGCCGTTTAAGCGCCACAACTCGAAGAACAGGATTTTCCCCATGAATATTATTGCGCAGCTTGAAAAAGAGCAGATGGCTGTTGTTGCCGCCAAGCGCCAGCTCCCCAATTTCGCCCCCGGCGATACGGTTATTGTGAACGTGAAAGTGGTTGAAGGCGAACGCACGCGTATACAGGCCTATGAAGGCCTGTGCATTTCGCGCAATGGCGGCGGCCTCAATGAAAGCTTCACGGTGCGCAAGCTTTCGTATGGCGAAGGCGTGGAACGTATTTTCCCAATGTATTCGCCTTTGATCGATTCTGTGAAGCTTGTCCGCCGTGGTAAAGTGCGCCGTGCCAAGCTTTATTATCTCAAAGGCCTCACGGGCAAAGCGGCTCGCATCGTTGAGAAGCTCACGGGCAATACAGCGCTGGCGCCTGTTGGCGAAGTGCATACGCACAAGGCAGAAGTGGCGATGGATGATGTGTCGCTGATCGCGGGCATTGGCCCCAAGATCAAGGATCAATTGATCGCTGATGGCATCACGTCCTTGAAGCAGATTGCTGAGATGGATGACGCGACGCTGTTTGCGCTGGACGAAAAGCTCGGCCTGAAGGGCAAGACCAAGCGTGAAGAATGGGTTGACCAGGCCAAGGAAATCATGGCCGGTGAAAAACCACGCGCGAAGGTTGATCAGAAGGCTGCTGAAGCAAAGAAGTAAGCTTCTCGGATTTGAATTGGAAAGGCCAGTCTAGGGACTGGCCTTTTTTGTTTTTTGAGCTGATGTCAGAAACTGTCAGCGGTTTGTGCTAAAAGTCTCATTGATGCGAATGATGACTCCGGAAGGCATTGACGATGGCTGCTACAAAAAAGTCCAAAAGGACCGCGAAGGTCGGGGGTTGGAAAACCTGTAGCCGGGGGCACGCGTTTCAGGGTTCAGGCCCTTGTCCCAAGTGTTGGCCAAGCGGGGCTAAAAAATATCAGGAAAAGCAAAAAGCAGTCTAAAGATTCACCATAATCCAATAGCGTGTGTGGATTTGACCCTCTGCAATCTCATCTTTGCTTTCAAGTGTTTCTTTCACGCGCCATCCCAGCCGTTCATAAAAACGCCGGGCTGCATAATTGCCTTCAACGCAGTCCAACACCATTGGACCACCACCAATAATGTTATTGGCCTGAATTGCGGCAGTGCACAGCATTTCACCAATGCCTTTGCTGCGGTGCCCGGAACGAACAAACAAGCTATGAAGGTTTCCCGACGACCAGCGTGTAAATCCCACAATGTCGTTATCAACAGCTGCTACTAGCGTGTGAACGTCAGCCATTTCGACCCGCCCACGAAAAAACGCAATATCGCGCAGTTTGGCTCTGCGCGGGTCTTGCAGCCGAGCTTGGGTTTCATGCCAGACGTCGTGGAAGATGCGCGTAATCGTATCGTGTTCGGCTGGTTGCATGGGGCGGATTTGGAGAGCCATGGCCATAGATTTGCGTATAGCGCCTTTGCAATCAATGGCCCTTTGACTCTGTTGCGGCAAAGACTAAATAGCGGCGCAGAGCCCCTCCGCCCCTTCGGGGCACCTCCCCTTAAGGGGAGTATAAGAAGTGAGATTTACGATGACCAAAGCACGCACACTTTATGATAAGATTTGGGATGATCATGTGGCCCATGAGGCTGCGGATGGCACTTGCCTGTTATACATTGATCGCCACCTTGTGCATGAAGTGACATCGCCCCAAGCCTTCGAGGGTCTTCGCATGACGGGCCGCAAAGTGCGCCACCCGGAAAAGACTTTGGCCGTGGTTGATCATAACGTTCCCACCACGGATCGCTCCAAGGGTATTGCTGAGCCAGAGAGCCGCATTCAGGTCGAAACGCTTGCCGCCAATGCCAAAGAATTTGGCGTTCCTTATTTCAATGAACTCGACAAGCGCCAAGGCATTGTGCACGTGGTTGGGCCTGAACAGGGCTTTACCCTGCCAGGCACCACGATTGTGTGCGGCGACAGCCATACTTCTACCCATGGCGCGTTCGGTGCGCTGGCGCATGGCATTGGTACGTCAGAAGTTGAGCATGTGCTCGCCACACAGACTTTGATCCAGAAAAAAGCCAAGAACATGCTGGTGCAAGTGGATGGTAAGCTTGCGCCGCACTCGACTGCGAAAGATATAATACTTGCCATCATCGGTAAAATCGGCACAGCTGGCGGCACGGGCCATGTGATTGAATTTGCCGGCGAGGCCATTCGCGCTCTGTCAATGGAAGGCCGCATGACGGTTTGCAACATGACCATCGAAGGCGGGGCGCGGGCTGGCATGATTGCGCCGGACGAAAAAGCTTATGCCTATCTGTATGGCAAGCCCATGGCCCCCAAGGGTGAGGCCTGGGATGCGGCACGCAAATATTGGGATACGCTGGGCACTGACGAAGGCGCGCATTTTGATCAGGTCATCACATTGGATGCCGCCAACCTGCCGCCGATTGTATCTTGGGGCACTTCACCTGAAGATGTGGTGGCAGTTGATGGCGTGGTGCCGAACCCAGACCTCATCGAAGATGAAGGCAAGCGCCAATCGAAATGGCGGGCGCTGGAATATATGGGCCTGAAGCCCGGCCAGAAGATCACGGATATTGGCCTTGATGTGGTGTGGATTGGCTCTTGCACCAATGGCCGCATTGAAGACATGCGCGCCGTGGCCGACGTGGTGAAAGGCAAGAAAGTTGCTGGCAACTTGGCCTATGCCATGATTGTTCCGGGCTCTGGCTTGGTGAAAGCACAGGCTGAACAAGAAGGTTTGGATGTGATTTTCAAAGCCGCTGGCTTTGAATGGCGGGAACCTGGCTGTTCCATGTGTTTGGCCATGAACCCAGACCAGTTGAAACCCGGCCAACGCGCTGCCTCCACCTCAAACCGCAACTTCGAAGGCCGTCAGGGCTATAGGGGCCGGACTCATCTGGTTTCGCCGCAAATGGCAGCCGCGGCGGCACTGGCTGGGCACTTTGTGGATATTAGACACGGTTAAACAATTAATGTTTTTGGAATTGATTCATCACTTGTTTACGTTATGACAACGATTACGCATTAAGTTCCGAATCGTAAGTGGGAGCCAGTGCGTTTGACTGGGGAGTTTCGAATGAGTTCTGTGAGCGTTAAGGCCGATGCCAAATTTCTGCGTCGGGTGTTGTTAGGTCTGGTTGGCCTGACGATGATTACCGGGGCCCTTGCTGGCTTCACCACGGTTCAGGCGATGAACGCCGCCGCTGCGGCCTGTGTCATCAACTGCCAATAAATATCTGAAATTAGGGCGTTAATTTCTCGTCAGAGCGTAGCTTTCGGCGGCGCTTTTTGATTTTGAAGCAGGCTTTTTCAGTTCAGGTTGAAAAGCTTGGATGCTAGGGCTAGAAGCCCGGCCATGGCGCAGAAACCCACCATTTTCATTGACGGCGAAGCTGGAACCACCGGGTTGCAGATTCGTGACCGGCTCAAGGACCGCGAGGATTTGGAGCTGGTTTCGATAGCGCTGGACAAGCGCAAGGACGCGCAGGCGCGGGCGGATTTGCTCAACGGCGTGGATATGGCGATCCTCTGCCTGCCAGATGAGGCGGCGGTGGAAGCTGTGTCGCTGATCAAGCCAACATCCAAGACGCGGGTGATTGATGCTTCTAGCGCTTTCCGTGTTAACCCTGATTGGACCTATGGCTTTGCTGAAATGGACAAAGGGCAACGGGCGAAAATTGCTGGCGCTGCTCGCGTTTCCAATCCCGGCTGTTGGCCGCAGGGTTTGATTGCACTCGTAAAGCCTCTGATTGATGCCGGGCTCATGCCAAAGACTTACCCTGTCACCTACCACGGCGTTTCTGGCTATTCTGGCGGCGGCAAGAAGATGATGGAGGATTATGTGGCCAAGGGTGAATCCGCGCCGCAGTATTTTCCCTATGCGCTGGGTTTTAATCACAAGCATTTGCCGGAAATGAAGCATTATACGGGCCTTGCTCAGGATGTGTTCTTTGAACCCGTCGTCGGGCGCTTTGCGCAGGGCATGCAGACTTCTGTTCCGGTGTTTATGGATTTGCTCACGCGTAAAACTTCAGCAGCTGAAATTCACGATTTGCTTTCAAAGCATTTTGAGGACGCGCGCTTTGTCGAAGTTGCGCCCCTTGCGGCCATTCAGTCTGCTATGGACGTGACACCGGAAGTTTTGAACAATACCAATAAAATGCGCCTGCATGTTTTTGCCAACGAAGCGCGGGGCCAAGTTTTGCTGATGGCGATCTATGACAATCTCGGCAAAGGTGCTTCAGGCGCTGCCGTGCAGAATTTGAATTTAATGATCGGCGCGGACGAAGCCGCTTCGGTTGATCTCATCTAAAGGAACGTACCATGCAAAAATTTGATGTGTTGACCGGCGTGGCTGCGCCGATGAATATTGTGAATGTTGATACCGACATGATCATCCCCAAGCAGTTTTTGAAAACCATCAAACGCACGGGCTTGGGCAAGAGCTTGTTTTATGAAATGCGCTTTACGCAGGGAGGGCAAGAGCTGCCAGATTTTGTTTTGAACAAGCCCGCCTATCGCAAAGCTGAGATTCTGGTCGCGGGCGATAATTTTGGCTGTGGCTCCAGCCGCGAACATGCCCCTTGGGCCTTGTTGGATTTCGGCATTCGCTGTGTGATCTCGACGAGCTTTGCCGATATTTTTTATAACAACTCATTCAAGAATGGGATTTTGCCGATCAAGGTTTCGCCGGACGATTTGAAAAAACTGATGGATGATGCCTCGCGTGGCTCTAACGCGACGATGACGATTGACTTGCCCAACCAGGAAATTCGCGGGCCGGATGGCGGGACGGTGAAATTTGAGATCGATGCCTTCCGCAAACATTGCCTGCTCAATGGCTTGGATGACATTGGTCTGACCATGGAGAAGGCAGAATCGATTTCTGCGTACGAAAAGAAGAATGCAGCGAGCCATCCTTGGTTGTGATATGAGCAAGACTCCAATCAACCTCACAGAGAAGTTGGCGTCATTCACGGAACTGTGGTCGCCGAAGATTGTTGGCGACTACAATGGCAACGACTTGCTTGTGGTCAAGCTCAAGGGTGAGTTTGTTTGGCACTCTCACGCAGATACTGATGATTTTTTCATGGTGCTCAAAGGCCGTCTCACCATCCAAATGCGTGGCGGCGATGTTGTTCTTAACCCGGGCGAAGTCTTCGTCGTTCCTAAAGGCATTGAACACTGCCCCAAAGCAGATGAAGAATGTCATGTGCTCTTGATCGAACCGCGGGGCACCCCCAACACGGGCAACGCGGAAACGGCCGCCAAAAAGGTGGTGATCTAGGTCTTGGATTCCATCCTTACCACCGTTCTTCCCGTCTTTGGCCTGATCGTTCTCGGTTATGGCTTTGCCAAAGCTAGGTTCACGGATGCGTCCTCATTCAAGGGACTCAGTCAATTTGTCTTTAACATTGCCATTCCGGCGTTGTTGTTCAAAACCACCTCCACAATGGATATGTCCAATGTTGCGCCGTGGAATTTGTGGGGCGCATTTTTTGGCGGATTGTTGGTCACATGGATTGCCGCTGCGTTCATAGCCAAACAGATTCCAAGCCTGAACTATTCTGGCGGCGCATCTGCCTCAATGGCGGCAGGCTTTGGCAATCTTGCCATGTTGGGCACACCGTTGGCGCTTTCACATTTTGGGCAACAAGTGGGTGTGCCGCTGGGCATTATTCTTTCGGTCCATGCTCCCGTCTTGTGGACGGCGGCAACGGTGCACCGTGAAATTGCGCGCCATGCGGGTCGCCCAAATTGGCGGGCGATGGGGGCTGAACTCATCACAAACTTAGCTCAGAATGCAATTGTGATTTCGCTTTTGATTGGCGCTGTGTGGCGCCTGACCGGATTAGGTCTTCACCCTATTCCAGACAAGATGCTGACGATGCTGGCTGATGCGTCAGTGCCGACAGCCTTGTTTGCGCTGGGCGCGTCACTTTCCAGCTACTCCCTCAGAGGTTCCCTTGATGGCATGGCTGCGTTGATCGGGCTTAAGATGCTGTTGTTTCCGTTCGTGGTTTTTCTCCTCGCGCATTTCTTTTTTCCGCTGCCGCCGCTTTATGCCAAGCTCGTTGTGCTATTTGCTGCTATGCCCACGGGGGCCAATGCCTTTTTGTTTGCGCAACGCAATGATGAGGCGGCACCTGCGGTTTCCGCTTCGGTGGCTGTGGGCACGGGGTGTGCGGCGATCAGCGCTTCTGTACTGCTCTATCTGATGGACGCCGGGTGGATTTGATGAAGCATTATGATGTGGTGATTGTGGGTGGAGGAATTGTGGGAAGCTCCACAGCCTATTACCTGCGCAAGAATGGCTTCAAGGGATCGATCGCGGTTGTTGAGAAAGATCCGACCTACGCCAAGGCCTGTACGCCACTGTCCTGGGGTGGCATTCGCGGACAATTTTCGAAACCAGAGAATATCCTCCTCTCGGGCTTCACACTGCGACTCATCCGGGGGCTGAAACAGGAATTCGGGCCGCAAGCCGATGTCTCGTTCCGCGAGCGCGGTTATCTCGTGCTTGGCAGCGCAGTTTCAGTGCCAACGCTTTTGAGTAATGCCAAACTGCAAAACTCGATGGGCATAGATACAGTGTGTTTGGATCACGATGACCTTGCGAAGAAATATCCCTATGCCAATTTCGACGGCATTGCCATGGGCAGCTGGGGCCGCACAGGCGAGGGCTGGTTTGACCCTTATGGCTTGATGACTCTCATCCGCAAGGGGGCTATTGCCAAGGGCGTAGATTACATTGCGGATGAAGTGGTGGCGATTGAAGCCAGCGACAGAGTGAAATCCGTGACACTCAAGAATGGCGAAAAAATCGGTGCTGACGCAGTGGTCAATGCTGGTGGAACAGCGGGCGGTGCCATTGCCGCCATGGTGGGTTTCGATCTGCCTGTCTCTGCGGCCAAGCGTTATGTCTATGTGGTGGATTGTCCGGCCGCAACCGATGGCCTGCGCAATGGCCCGGCGTGGTTCAACCCGGACGGTGCCTATTGGCGGCCAGAAGGGCGCAATTTCTTGTTTAGCTATACCCCGTCTGATGAGGAAGAACCCAAAGTTAAAGATTGGGAAATGGACGATCACTGGTTTGAAGAGAAGATCTGGCCTTCCGCCTATGATCGCATTCCGTTGTTTGAAACGCTGAAGGTAGTCAGCAGCTATGTCGGCCACTATGACTATAACTGGTTCGATCAGAATGGCGTGATTGGCCGCCATCCCGCCTTGCCCAATTTTTATTTCGGCAATGGTTTTTCCGGCCATGGCATCCAGCAAGGCCCCGCCACGGGCAACGCCATTGCGGAACTGATCTGCTTTGGCGAATACCGTTCCATTGACCTGAAGGCCATGGGCGTTGAGCGCATTGCAGCAGACAAACCGCTTTATGAGAAATGCATTTTTTGACGTCCTCGTCCGCCTGCGGGAGAGGGAATTTATCCAAACGCCTTGGCCATCATCGCATCTAATCTCTTGGCGAAGGCCGATGGGTCTTGCACCACTTCGCCTTCCAGCATGGTGGCTTGGTCGAGCAGCAGGTGAGCCGCGTCTTCGACTGCACTAGCGCCTTTGGATTTTAGTGTTTCGCCCAAAGCTTTGATCAGGCCATGACTCGGGTTGATTTCCAAGACAGGAGCCGAGATGGAAACGCCGGAATCTTTTTGGCGTGACAAGAGCTTTTCCAAAGTTCGGTCCATCTGCCCATCATTGATGATGCAGCAGGCTGAGTCAGTGAGGCGCTTGGAGGCGCGCACGTCTGATACACGAGTGCCCAACGCTTGCTTAAAGGCCGCTATAAGCGAGATGGTTTCGGGTGTGTGCTTCGTTTCTTCCTTCTTTTCTTCGGCAGGCTTGATTGCATCGAGATCGGCGGAACCTTGTGAGACGGATTTGAAGGGTTTGCCGTCAAAACCCATGGCGGTGCGTACCCAGAATGAGTCCACTGGATCGGTCAGCAGCAGCACCTCAATGTTGCGGGATTTATAACCTTCAAGTTGTGGGCTGGCGGCGGCTTTGGCTGCATCTTCGGCGGTGAGATAGTAAATCGCCGTTTGGTTTTCTTTCAGGCTTGCGACATAATCTTTCAATGTGATCGCGCTGCGCGTTGTGGTGCTAAAGCGGGAGACTTCGAACAAGGCATCGCGCCGTTCCCAATCTTCATAGAGGCCTTCTTTGATCACCGGGCCGAATGTGTCCCAGATCTTCGTGAAGACTGTGGGATCATTCTCACCCAGCTTCTTCAATTCTTGCAACACGCGGTTTGTGACAGCTTTGCGAATGGCGGACACGTCCGGGTTGTTCTGTAACATTTCACGGCTGAGATTGAGCGGCATGTCTGAGCTATCGATCACACCGCGCACAAACCGCAAATAGGGCGGTAGCAATGCCGCATCATCGGCAATGAAGACGCGCTTCACATAGAGTTTCTGGCGGCCCTTGCGTTCGGGGTCATAGAGATCGACAGGCTTTTCACCGGGCACATAGAGCAACACATTATATTCTTGGCGGCCTTCGGCGCGGTAGTGGATGGTGAGGGCTGGCTCATCCGTCGTATGGCTCAGTGTGCCAAAAAACTCCTTATGCTGCGCGGGCGTCACTTCGGATTTGGCGCGCATCCAAATGGCCGACGCCGAGTTTATTTGTTTAGGCTCGCCTTCACCTTCCAGCATGATCGGGTGGGCGATGTGGTCTGAGTAGGTATGGATGACTTGTTCAATCTTCCAAGGTTCCAAATAATCTGCTGCATCATCGCGCAGATGTAAAACGATCTTGGTGCCCCGCGATAGGCCCTCGGCTTCTTGCACGGTGAAAGTGCCTTCGCCCTTGGAGCGCCAGACGTTGCAGGCCTTCGCACCTGCCTTGCGCGAGAAGACCTCAACCTCTTTGGCCACCATAAAGGCGGCATAAAAGCCCACGCCGAATTGGCCGATGAGTTCGGGCGCGTCTTTGGTTTTGGCTGCAAAATTTTGGGTGCCGGAGCGGGCGATGGTGCCCAGATTGTCGGTCAGCTCTTTGGCGCTCATGCCAATGCCAGAGTCCGCCACTGTCAACGTTTTGGCCTTCATGTCTGGGGTGATTGTTATGCTGAGCTTGGCATCCTGCTCCAGGAGATCAGGCTTGGCGATGGCCTCGTAGCGCAGCTTATCTAGCGCGTCCGACCCGTTGGAAATCAGTTCACGCAAAAATACGTCCCGGTCGGAATAGACCGAATGGACCATCATGTGCAGAAGTTTGCCAACTTCGGCTTGGAATTCCTGTGGTTTTGGCTTTTCGTTCTTGCTCATGTGCGTCCCCATTCCCGGGGCGGGATATTGGGAGAGTCGCGCAATCCGTCAAGTGGTTAATCTGCTTGGATTAGAGCGTGAGGCCAGCACTCATCGCCAAAAAACAAAAAAAGGGCGGTTGCGACTGGCAACCGCCTTCAAAACAAACTGACTCACAAACGCAAGTCTTGGGTACAGGGGACCCGGCCAGTTGTCTGGGCTTTGAGGGGCTGGGGGCTATAACAAAGCCAACCGGCCGGGTTGTCGAGGCAACGATTGAAATATGGTCCTGCATCATGTCCAAGGCTTGATTGAATTGCGGCAAAAGTGAGGTATTTCGGGCTTGCGAAATCTGCTTCTGCGCCGCATGTTACGGCTTGATGACAGGCCCTTCACAATGAGCGGTGACAGCTCCGAAATTTTGCGCTTTCCACAGAAATCGCAGAAGCCTGTGGTGTTTGACCGAGGCGAGCTCACCCTCATTCTCGGGCTCTATGGGCGGCATGTGGCCATGGGCGAATGGCGCGATTATGCCATGGATTTTGGCAAGGAAACCGCCCGTTTTGACATTCACCGCCGGGCTTCCGAACAGCCCCTTTATTCGGTGATCAAAAATCCGGCGCTTGCGGGCAAGGGTGGGCTGTTTTCAGTGGTGGCACCCGGCGGTCTCATCCTGCGGCGCGGCAATGATCTTGAGCAAGTGCTCAAGGTTTTGGCGGCGAAGCCAAAGTTTGAGATGGTCTAAATCAAAACGCCGCCAGTTTTGCTGGCGGCGTCATTGTGCAAATGGTTCAACACTATCTGCGATCGCCAAACAAGCGCAGCAGGCTCATGAACATGTTGATGAAGTCGAGATAGAGTTGCAGGGCACCGTTGATCGCGGAATGTCCCAGCATGGCTTCATTGGTTGAATAATAGATGGACTTGATTTTCTGGGTGTCCCAAGCGGTGAGACCCGTGAAAATCAGAACACCCAATACCGAAAGCGCCAAGCTGACGGCTGAACTCTGCAAGAACAGATTGACAAGACCCGCAATGATAATGCCGATCAAGCCCATGAACAGGAATGAGCCCAAGCCTGTGAGGTCACGCTTGGTGGTATAGCCGTAAAGGCTCAAGCTGGCGAAGGCAGCGGCAGTTATGAAAAACACCTTGGCGATTGATGCGCCAGTATAAATGAGCGCAATTGGTGTGAGGCTTACGCCCATCAAGGCTGAGAACACCCAAAATGCCGTTTGTGCTGCGCCAAAGCTCATCGATTGGAGGCGGAAAGACATGAACATGACCATGGCCAAGGGCGCAAACAACACAACCCATTTAAGCGGGCTGCCGAATAAGACTGGCATCAGCCCTGAGTTCAGCGTCAACAAGCCAGCAAGACCTGTGATCACCAAGCCCATGGACATGTAATTGTAAACACGGATCATATAGGCCCTGAGGCCCCCGTCCACGGCACTGCCTGCACGCTGGCCGGCTTGGGGAAACCCACGAAAATCGGACATTTCTAACTCCTTTGAACGGTTTTACAGAATATGGGCGCGGGGTGGCCAAGCGTCAAGAGCGCTGGGCGGCAATCTCTTCCATCGCCTTGGCGAGGTTAACATCGAGATCGGTCACACTGCCCGTGGAATGTGTGGCTAAAGTGACATCGACGCGGTTGTAGACATTGAACCATTCGGGGTGATGATCCAATTTCTCTGCGACGCGTGCCGCGCGTGTCATAAAGCCGAATGCGGCGTTGAAGTCTTTGAACTTGAACGATTTATATATGGCAGCGCGACCATCGACTTTGCTCCAGCCGGGCAGCAATCCCAGTTCCTTGTCAAGATCCATCATGCGTAGGCCGCGCCATAGGCTTCTTCCACCGCATAAGGCCCACCGCCGCGCAGGGGTTTGGATGAGAAGAGGACGAATTGTTCCACATCAAAGGTTCGGGAACGATAGAGCGCGTGGCTTTCAATAAAACTGCGCAATGCGTGGGGGTCTGGATCGCGCAGCCGGGCAAGGGTGACATGGGGGATGTATTTGCGGCCTTCGGGGGCGAGACCCACAGATTGGCAGATACGTTCTTGTGCGGCTTGCAGGCGGCGCAATTCGGCGTTTTCTTCAACCAAGGCAATAATGGCATGGGGCTTGTTGCCGCCGAAGACATCAATGCCTTTGAGGGTGATGGCGAAGGGGCGAACATCTGCTTCATCCAAGGCCAAGGCCACATCGCGGCCCATCGCGTCATCAATGTCGCCGATAAACCGCAAAGTGATGTGAAAACTTTCACGGTCAATCCAGCGGGCACCGGCAATGCCGCCCTGCATGAAGTTGAGATCAAGGCCAATATCAGAAGGAAGCTCTAAGCCCGTAAACAAGCGCAACATGGTGAAGCCCTCCCATCCCGAATCATGAATTTATATGAACGGAGAATTATGGCAACTTGGCAACAAGCTGTTCGACGAGTGGAATTAGCTTAGAAACGATCACGGCAACACCTTGGTCATTCGGGTGCATGCCGTCTGGCTGGTTCAATTCTGGATGGGCAGCCACGCCTTCGAGATAGAAGGGATAAAACAAAGCGCCATAATCCGTTGCCAGTTTAGGATAGATGGCATCAAACTTCGCTTGATAATCCGCGCCGAGATTGGGCGGGGCCTTCATGCCGAGGATCAGAACGGGCAGATTTTTGGCTTTAGCTTTGTCCATGATTTGACGGAGCGCCTGATCGGTCTGTTCTGGAGGCAACCCACGAAGGGCATCATTGGCACCGAGTTCGACAATCAAAGCTTTCACCCCAGGCGTTAAAGCCCAATCCAATCTTGCCGCACCTTGGGCTGCGGTGTCGCCGGACACGCCGGCGTTGATGATCGTGATGTCTTTGGCTTCCTTTTTCAGCGCTGCTTGCAATATATCGGGCATGGCGTGGCCTGCTTCAAGGCCATAACCCGCCGTGAGGCTGTCACCCAAGGCGAGGATTGTTGTCGCTTGGGCGAGGCTTGTCATGATCAACCCGCTAAAAAGAAATATGAAAAACCGTTGCATCAGCCCTATATCTGCATTCCACTCACAAGAGACAAGCCCCTTCATGACTGATGCTATTGCCTTTCAAAACGTATTCCTCAATCTCAGTTCCCGGGCGGGGCCAGTGGAAATTCTGAAGGACGTTTCCTTCGCCATCAAAGCGGGCGAGGCCATCGGCATTATCGGGCCGTCAGGTTCTGGCAAGACATCACTTTTGATGGTGGCTTCGGGGTTGGAGGCGGCAACGCGGGGCCAGGTGGACGTGGCGGGATTTGCGCTCAATGGCAAAAGTGAAGCAGCACTGGCGCAATTTCGCCGTGATAATATTGGCATCATCTTTCAATCATTCCATTTGATTCCAACGATGACGGCCTTGGAAAACGTGGCGGTGCCGCTGGAATTCAAAGGCCGGGCAGATGCGATGGCGCAAGCCGAGGCAGGTTTGAAACGTGTAGGGCTTGGCCACCGCCTGACGCATTATCCGAGCCAACTTTCCGGTGGTGAGCAGCAACGCGTTGCCATTGCGCGGGCGGTGACGGCGGGGGCTAAAATTCTGCTGGCTGATGAGCCTACTGGAAACCTTGATCAGGAAACAGGATCAGCGATTATTGATCTGCTGTTTGAACTGAAAGACAAGGATGGTGCGACATTGCTGCTTGTCACCCATGACCGGCAACTTGCCAAGCGCTGCAACCGCATTTTGGAAGTGCGCGATGGTCAGGTGAAAGCGGGGCGGGCGTGAGGCTCTGGTTCACACTGGCATTTCGGAATTTACGTTCCGGCCTGCGGGGTTTTTGGATTTTGCTGTCGTGCTTGACCCTGGGCGTGGCGGCGATTGCAATGATTGGTTCTCTGGCCTCGTCCGTTACGCGTGGCATTTCCGAGCAGGGGCAAGTTTTGCTCGGTGGTGACGTTGAGTTTTCATTGGTGCAGCGTGAGGCCACGGCGGATGAGCTTGCTTGGATGAAAAGCAAGGGCACTTTGAGCCACGTCGCATCCATGCGGGCCATGGCGCAGGCGGAGGGTGCTTCGACATTGGTGGAACTCAAAGCTGTCGATGAGGCCTATCCACTCTATGGCAAACTGGACGTTGAGCGCGATAAAAAGCTGATCTTGCTTTCGAGCGATTCGCGGCTGGGACTTGGCGTTGATCCGCTTCTGCTGTCGCGGCTTCATTTAAAACGCGGTGATAGTTTGAAATTGGGCCAAGCCGAATTTGCAATCCGCTCAACAATTGTGACTGAACCCGACAGAATATCCAATGGCATTATATTTGGGCCCCGCGTCCTGCTTGATCATGCGGCGCTCGCCGCAACTGGTTTGGTGCAACCGGGCAGCCTTGTCACCAATTCTTATCACATTCGACTGAATGGCAAAGCTGACCTTGCGGCAGGCAAAGCTGTGGTCGAAGAAGCCAAGACCAAATTCCCGGAAGCGGGTTGGCGGATGCGCACCACGGATAAGGCAGCGCAGGGTGCGGATGAATTTGTTGGCAGGCTTTCGACGTTCATGACGCTGGTTTCAATCTCGGCTTTGGTGATTGGTGGGGCAGGCATAGCCAATGCCGTTTCAGCCTTCATTGATCGGCGGCGTGAGGCGATTTCTATTCTCAAGTGTTTGGGCGCACAGAACCGCGACGTTGTTGCTATTTCACTGATCGAGATTCTGGTTGTTAGTTTGATCGGCATTGCGTTGGCTTTGGGCTTGGGGGCAGCGACGCCCTATGTCGTCAAAGCATTATTTGGCACTTTGATCCCGCTGCCGCTTTCATTGGCGTTTGATTCCGCGCCGCTGTTTTTTGCTGCGGGCTTGGGCTTGATGATCACGATGGCTTTTGCATTGTGGCCCTTGGCCCGGATTGCTTCGATTAAAGGTGCGGCACTGTTTCGCGCGCAAGGTTTTGAACCCGCAGGTTGGCCCTCGGCGTCTTACGTTGTGGTGAGCCTTGGGCTTTTGGTATTGGCATCGCTCATCACTATTTTCACCTTCGATGAGCGCCGTGTGACGGCCTATTTCATCGGTGGATTGGCTTTAAGCTTTGTGGCGCTGTGGGTGCTTTCGGCAGGGATTGTGAAACTGGCGAGCAAGGCGCCCCGACCGTACAATCTGTTCTTGCGCCAAGCCATCGCCAGCCTCTATCGCCCCGGGGCGGCCAGCCGTTCTGTGATCATGGCGCTGGGCCTTGGCCTTGCATTGTTTGTCACATTGGCGCTGACCGACCAGACGATCAGCCACGAACTGCAATCCAACTTGCCAGACAGGGCACCGGCATTTTTCTTTGTCGATGTGCAGGGCACAGAGTTTGATAAGTTCAAATCCGTTCTGGCTGCACAGCAGGGAATTTCCGATATTTCCAACACGCCGATGCTGCGCGGGCGGATTTCGAAGATCAAAGACGTGCCTGCCGAGAAGTTGGTGGCCAAGCCTGATGCCTCATGGGCCTTGCGTGGTGATCGTGGTTTGACCTTCGGTGACGATTTGCCGAAAGGCTCCACGCTGGTTTCCGGCCAATGGTGGGCGAAGGATTATGCCGGGCCACCTTTGGTGTCGATGACGGATGATATTGCTCAATCTATCGGGCTAAAGCTGGGTGATAAAATCACCGTTAATGTTTTAGGCCGCGATGTGGAAGCAACGCTGGCATCGACGCGCAAAGTCGATTGGAAAAGCCTTGGGATCAATTTCGTTTTGGTGTTCAACCGCGCAGCGCTGGAGGCAGCACCACATTCGGAACTGGTGACAGCCGAGATGAAGGGTGGTGATGAGGGGCAAGTTCTCAACACCATGGCAGCCGAATTTCCTTCCGTCACCTCGGTGCGGGTCAAAGACGCATTGCAGACGGTGGGTGATCTTTTGACCAAGATGCTCGGCGCCGTGCGCGGGGCCAATGTGATTTCATTGCTCACAGGTGTTTTAGTTTTGGCGGGTGCTCTGGCGGCGGGGCTTTCCTCGCGCAGTTATGAGGCTGTGGTTCTCAAAACCTATGGCGCCACGCGTGGGCAGTTGTTGCAGGCCTTTGTGATTGAATATGCGCTACTGGGATTGGTGGCTGCGGTTTTTGGAATTGTTGTGGGCGGGGTGGCGAGTTGGTTTCTGGCGCGGTATGCGCTGGAAATGCCGTTTCAATATTCGCTCGCCACAGCGGTGGTGACGGCTTTGATTGCGATGGTTGTGACCATTGCTGCGGGCCTGCTTGTGACTTTGCGCGCCCTTTCAGCCAAGCCTTCCTTTTATCTGAGGAATGAGTAGAAAGCCGTCATGGTTAAACTCAATAAGATTTATACGCGGACGGGCGATAAGGGCGAGACGGCCTTGGGCACGGGCGAGCGGCTTTCCAAGGCGCATATCCGTATTGCGGCTTATGGTACTGTCGATGAAACCAACGCCACTGTTGGCGTGGCGCGGCTTTATACCGTTGAACCAAAGCTGATTAAGCTTGATGCGATGTTGGCACGCATTCAGAATGAACTTTTCGATCTTGGTGCCGACTTGTGCGTTCCTGATCACGGCGAGAAATTAGACTATGAGCCGCTTCGTATTTTGCCCAAACAATATGAGCGGTTGGAGCATGAGATCGATGAGATGAATGCGGAGCTGGCGCCCCTGCGCTCGTTCGTCTTGCCTGCGGGCCATGCGGCAGCAGCGCAGTTGCACATATGCCGGACGGTTTGTCGGCGGGCTGAGAGATTGATTGTCGAATTGGCTTCTCATAAAAAAGAACATGTGAGTGAGGGGGCGATTTCTTATGTGAATCGGCTTTCAGATTTCTTCTTTGTGGCGAGCCGCTGGGTGAATGCCGTTGCTGCCAAAGGTGATGTTCTGTGGGTGCCGGGGAAGACACGCTGAATGATGGGCGCCTTTCTGGCAGGCTTCGGCTTGGGCGGAAGTTTGATCGTTGCCATCGGCGCGCAAAATGCCTTTGTCATTCGTCAAGGCGTTCTCAATCAATATGTGTTTTGGATTTGCCTGTTCTGTTCGTTCTCTGATGCGGCTTTGATCTGGGGCGGGACTTTTGGGCTTTCTGCTGTGCTGAAGGTGCTGCCGCAGCTTGAAGCCGTGATGCGCTATGGTGGGGCGGCTTTTTTGCTGTGGTACGGGCTGAAAGCTTTGCGCCGCGCTTTCAATCCCGAAGCGATGGCAGAAGGCGAAAGCGGCACGCAGAGTTTGAAGGATGCGCTATTGCTCTGTGCGGCTTTCACCTGGCTCAATCCGCATGTTTACCTCGACGCTGTAGTTTTGGTCGGTTCCATTGCCAATGCGCGGCCGACAGGTGAGCAAGCGCCTTTTGCGCTGGGAGCGAGTGCAGCATCTTTCGTCTGGTTCTTCGGGCTTGGCTATGGCGCCAAGGCCTTGCGCGGGCCGCTTTCGCGTCCCATGGTCTGGCGGTTGATTGACTTTGTGATTGCAGCGATCATGTTCTGGTTGGCGCTGCGGCTGGTGCTGGGAGGCTGACGTGTTTGTACCCTTACATGATGACACGCCGCTCAAAGTGATCCGTTTTCAGTTTGTGACTTTTTCGATCATTGCGCTCAATGTAGTGGTGTTCCTGCTCTTCGGGGCGTTCCGGGGTGATGCTTTTCGGAGCGCTCTCACCGAAGGTTTTGGCATGGTGCCGCAGGATTTTATCATGGCCTGGGGCGGAACGGTTCAGCACCAACCGATCCCTGAATTGGCTACGATTATCACTTCACTCTTCATCCACGCGGGATGGCTTCATCTCATCGGCAATATGCTGTTCATGTGGGTGTTTGCTGATAATGTGGAAGATGCGCTGGGCTATTTCGGCTTTGCCTGCTTCTATCTGGTTTGCGGCGTGGCAGGCGGATTGACGCATGTTCTCATGATGCCGCATTCCGAACAGCCGCTGATCGGGGCCTCAAGTGCTGTCTCCGGCGTATTGGCGGCCTATCTGGTGCTTTATCCAAAGGCACGGGTTTGGGTTTTGCTCTTTATGCGCATCCCCGTGCCATTGCCCGCCATTTGGGTTTTGGGCGGGTGGTTTTTTATTCAAGTGATCAGTCTGTGGGCAGCCTTGCCGGGGGAAGATGTGGCCGTCTGGGCGCATATTGGTGGCTTTCTGGCCGGGTTGGCGCTGACATTGGCTTTGCGGCGGCAGATATTCATTTCGACTAGAGGTCGGATTTGAATGGCCCCAAGGCGTTCCTTGAATTGACTTACCGCTACGCTGCCCTCTAAACAGCCCGCATTCTGGAGAGTTGCCTATGAAAGTTCTCGTCGCTGTCAAACGCGTGGTTGATTATAACGTGAAAATCCGCGTGAAGGCGGATGGTTCGGGCGTTGAGCTGACCAATGTCAAAATGTCGATGAACCCGTTTGATGAAATCGGCGTGGAAGAAGCCCTTCGATTGAAAGAGGCGGGCAAAGCCACAGAGATTGTTGTGGTTTCGATTGGCCCTGCTCAAGCGCAGGAAACTTTGCGAACCGCACTGGCCATGGGGGCGGATCGCGCCATTCTCGTCAAGCATGATGAGATCGTTGAGCCTTTGGGCGTGGCCAAGATTCTGAAGGGTGTGGTTGAGACTGAAAAACCCGATCTGGTGATCCTCGGCAAGCAGGCCATTGATGATGATTGTAACCAGACGGGCCAGATGCTTTCGGCTTTGCTGGGATGGGCACAAGCGACGGCCTGTTCGAAACTTGAGATTGGCAGTGGTGAGGCCTCTATCACCCGTGAAATAGATGGCGGGTTACAATCGCTCAAAGTGAAAATGCCCTTGATCATCACGACGGATTTGCGTCTCAATCAGCCGCGCTATGCTTCGCTGCCCAATATCATGAAGGCCAAGAAGAAGCCCTTGGATGAGAAGACGCCTGCAGATTATGGCGCTGACGTTCGCCCGCGCCTCAAGGTGGTCAAGACCGAAGACCCGCCGAAGCGTTTGGCTGGCGTGAAAGTGAAATCTGTGGCGGAACTTGTTTCAAAACTCAAAGAAGTGGGGGCGATCTGATGACTGTTCTTCTTGTTGCAGAACACGATAATGCATCGCTCAAAGATGCTACGCATAAGGCACTTTCTGCTGCGGTATTGATGGGCGGCGATGTGCATGTTTTGGTGGCTGGCCATAAGGCCGAGGCTGTGGCCAAGGCTGCTGCGAAACTCGCCGGCGTCAAAAAAGTGCTACATCTTGAAAGCGCTGATCTCGATCGGCCCCTCGCCGAAGCCATGGCAGCCAATATCGTGGCACTTGCCGGTTCTTATGAGCATATCGTCGCGGCGGCCACATCCAATGGCAAGAATTTCATGCCACGTGTGGCAGCATTGCTCGATGTGATGCAGGTTTCAGATATTTCGGAAGTGAAATCGTCAGACACATTCGTTCGTCTGATTTATGCAGGCAACGCTGTGCAAACCGTGCAGAGCATGGATGCCATGAAGGTGATCACGGTCCGCACGGCTTCCTTTACCGCTGCTGGCGAAGGTGGTTCGGCTGCGATTGAGAGCGTAAAGCCTGTGGCTAATCCGGGCCTTTCGTCTTACGTCAGTGAAAACCTCACGCAATCAGATCGGCCAGAACTGACATCAGCCAAAATCATTGTTTCAGGCGGACGCGGTATGCAGTCTGGCGAGAATTTCAAAATGCTTGAGGCGGTTGCCAAAAAACTCAATGCGGCTGTCGGCGCCTCGCGCGCGGCGGTGGACGCGGGCTATGTGCCCAATGATTACCAAGTGGGCCAGACGGGCAAAGTGGTTGCGCCTAATCTTTATATTGCGGTTGGTATTTCAGGTGCCATTCAACATTTGGCGGGCATGAAGGATTCCAAGACCATCGTGGCCATCAACAAGGATGAAGACGCGCCGATTTTCCAAGTGGCAGATTATGGCTTGGTGGCGGACTTGTTCGTTGCTGTGCCGGAGTTGGAAGCAGAACTGGGCAAGATTGGTCGTTAGCGCCGCACGGTTTGGGCAAGCAGTGATGCGGCAATGGCCAGGCCTAAAAACACGACCGACGTCCAAACGATGGCGGCCAAATGCCCTTGTGAAATAAGCTTGCCGCCAGCTGCTGCGCCAATCGATTGGCCGAGATAAACGGCTGAGCTATTCAGCGCCACGGTGGCAGAGGCCAGCGCTGGCGCAGCGGCCACCAAGCGACCCTGCTGGGAAGAATTGGTGGCAAAGCCAAGGCCCCAGAGTGCTATAGCGAAAACAGCGAACCAGAGATTGCCAAATGACAGCGCGAAGATGATCAAGCCGATCGTCGAAATGACAAGGCCAATCAAAACAGTTCTGTCTGGCCCGAGTTTCCCAATGAAGCGCGTTGCGGCGTAATTTCCAACAACACCTGCGGCACCAAAAACGGCCAAAACCACCGCCATTGTGGCCGGCGACACGGCAAAGACATCATTCAAGATCGGCGTGAGAAAGCCGAGCACGGCAAAGTGGCCTGATAGGCTCAATAGTGTCACGGCCAAGATACAGAGGAGGGCCGGGCTTTTGCCAACCCTTGTCCAGCTTGATAGGTCCAGCGGTTGGCCGATGAGACCCTGAGGCATTGTTTTGGCCACAGCGAGGCCCGCGACTGAAGCCAAGATGGCCACTGCGAAAAATGTAGCGCGCCAGCCGGTTTGTGTTGCCAATAAGTTGCCCAAGGGGATGCCCATCACGGATGCGATGGCCCAGCCGATAAAAATGAACGTAATCGCCTGCGCGCGTTTTTCTTGAGGCACCAAGAGGCTGACTGTTGCGGCGGCTTGCGGTGTGAATACTGCGGCACCCACCATGGTGAGCGTTCGTATGAGCAGCAGCGACCAAAAGTTCGGTGCTATTGCGCAAAGGATATGACCAACGGCGAAAATCGTAAGGGCCGACAGCAGAAGTTTACGGCGATCAAACCGATTGCTCAAACTCGCCAAGACTGGTGCGCCAAAACCAACGACCAATCCGCCCGCGAAAATCAACAGACTTGTGGTTGCTGGTGTTTCATTCAAGCTGGCGCTCAAAATGCTGAGCAGGCCAGAAGGCAATAGGACACCAGTTCCGATCACGAAGTTGCCCAGCAGCAAAGCCCAAAGGACCATCGTCTCGCGGCGCTGATCTAAAATTGCCATTTATCCTCCATTTCCCGCTTTCGAAAGTGCTTGCGGGCGGCGGTTGCCCTCATTGGTGCGGTTTACTTGTGACCTTTATCGCGTGAAACTCAAAATGAAAATTGACACCATTGGTGCGGGACAGATGAGGTCTGGCATTACGTCCTTTTCAGCCGTGGCGGTGTCCGAAGATTTACCGGTCACGCCTCACTAGCTTTCTGCCCCCCACTTCCCATATAAGTCGCCCATGACATTTCACTTCCGCAAGATGAATGGCTTGGGCAATGACTTTGTGGTGCTGGATGCACGCAAGGGCGCTCTCGCTATTACTGAAGAAAAGGCGCGGGCTATCGCCAATCGCAAGACGGGCATTGGCTGCGATCAGCTGATTGTGATGGAGGCTTCTGGCATTGCCGATATTCGAATGCGGATTTGGAATGCTGAGGGGGGAGAGGTTCCGTCATGTGGCAATGCTTCGCGTTGCATTGCGGATTTGATGTTTGATGAACTGGCTGCCGCTTCTGCCACCATCGAGACCAAGGGCGGATTTCTCACTGCTGTCAAAGCAGGTGAGCATTTGGTGACGATTGATCAGGGCCTGCCGAAGTTCGGCTGGAGAGACATTCCATTGTCGGAGGATTTTCCCGACACGCGGCATATTGAATTGCAGCTCGGGCCGATTGATACCCCGCTGATTCATTCCCCATCCGTGGTGAATGTCGGCAATCCGCATTGTATCTTTTGGGTGAATGATTTGGACGTGGTTGATTTATCACGTGTTGGGCCGATGCTGGAAAATCATCCGTTGTTTCCTGAGCGCGCCAATATTTCCTTGGCGAAAGTTGTGGCGAGGGATCATGTTCTGCTGAAAGTTTGGGAACGCGGTGCGGGTCTCACGCAAGCTTGTGGCACGGCGGCTTGTGCCACGATGGCGGCAGGGCACCGGATCAAAATTATCGAGGCGAAATGCCGGATCACTTTGCCTGGTGGCGATTTGTTTATGAGTGTTGATGAAAACAATGGCCACATTATCATGACGGGCCCAGCGGCTCTTGATTTTGAAGGCACGATGCCTGAGGGCTTGCTGTGAGCGAAGCGCGCATTGAAACCTTCGGCTGCCGCCTCAACACCTTTGAGAGCGAGATCATGCGTGGTCATGCTGAAAAGGCAGGCCTGAAGGACGCTGTTATTTTCAATACGTGTGCAGTGACGGCTGAGGCGACGCGTCAAGCGCGCCAAGCCATTCGCAAGGCGGCCAAAGAAAATCCTACAGCGCAAATCATTGTGACTGGCTGTGCGGCGCAGACTGATCCAGACATGTTTGCTGCCATGCCGGAAGTTTCGCGTGTGTTGGGCAATGAGGAAAAGTTGCAAGCTTCGGCTTGGGTATCTGGCACAAATCGCCCACGCGTTGATGTGTCTGATATTATGCTGGTCAAAGAAATGCGGCCACCGATGATTGATCGGCTGACGGCACGCACGAGGGCTTTTGTGCAGGTTCAAAATGGCTGTGACCACCGCTGCACATTCTGCATCATTCCATTTGGGCGCGGCAATTCGCGTTCAGTTCCCATTGCGGATGCGGTTGAACAGGTACGCCGTTTGGTGGCGCAGGGACATCATGAGATTGTGTTATCTGGCGTTGATCTGACGAGCTGGGGCGCTGATCTGGAGGGTGCGCCGAAGCTGGGGCGTTTGCTTTCGCGTATTCTGAAAAATGTACCCGAATTGAAGCGCTTGCGACTTTCATCGATTGACTCGATTGAGGCTGATGATGAATTGATTGACGTGATCTCGGGTGAGGCGCGCGTGATGCCGCATTTGCATTTGTCGCTTCAGTCTGGCGATAACATGATTTTGAAACGTATGAAGCGGCGGCACAGCCGCGAACACTCTGGTCGCTTTTGTGAAGATTTGCGTGCCAAGCGACCTGACATGGTTTTTGGTGCGGATCTTATCGCGGGCTTTCCCACTGAGACGGATGAGATGTTTGAGAACTCACTGGAAATTGTCGATGAATGTGGGCTCACGTATCTGCATGTGTTTCCTTACTCGCCGCGCCCTGGCACACCCGCGGCCAAGATGCCTGCGGTGGCGGGTGATGTGATCAAGCGTCGCGCCGCTTTGCTGCGGGCCAAGGGCGAGCAGCGTTTGCAGAAATTTCTCGCCGGCCAAGTGGGCCAGCGCCATGAGGTTTTGGTGGAAACGCCATCAACTGGGCGCACGCCGCAGTTTGCTTTGACCCGGTTTGAGACGGCGATGGTTCCGGGTGCGGTGGTCAATGCCAAGGTGCTGTCAGCTTCGGCCACGCATTTGCATGTGGGGATGTGATGGCGGGATTTTTCAAGAAGCTTTTTAACAGGATCACCGGCAAGCCAAACGAAGAGGCCAAGCAAGGACTTTTTGAACAGGCAGCAATTCCGCCACCTGTTTCTGAGTCTGCGGTGGTTAAACTTGTCGCTGTTAAGCTCGCAGTCAAGTCGAAGCCACCTGCGCTAAAGAGGGAAGAAATAAAGAAGCCCGCGCCCAAGAAGTTGGAGGCAAAAAAAACGGAAGCTAAAAAGGCCCCTGCCAAAAAGATCGAGGCCAAGAAACCGGACGCTAAGAAGGGGGAGGCGAAAAAGGTATCGCAAAAAAAGCTTGAGGCTAAAAAACCGGAACCCAAGAGGGTTGAGGTCAAGGTTGCGCCTGTCAAAATTACGACAAAAAAAGTAGCGCCGGAGCGAAAGATCGCGCCCGTCGTCGAGGTACTACCGCCAGGCTTGCCCAGCATTGTTGTTGTGCCGCTGCCGCCTCCGCCGCCTGCTGCACCAGTTGCTGACGCGCCCCAGCGCGGTGGGTGGTTCTCACGCCTCAAGGAAGGGCTTTCCAAGTCTTCCAAATCCATTTCCGGCTCGATCACCTCGATTTTCACTAAGCGCAAGCTGGACAAGGCGACGCTGCAAGAATTGGAAGATACTTTGATCCAGGCTGATTTGGGCTTGCCTGTGGCGGAGCGGATTGTCGCGGCGGTTTCCGATGGCCGCTATGATAAGGAAATTGACCCGCAAGAAGTGAAGCAAATTTTGGCCAGGGAAGTGGCCAAGGTTTTGAAGCCTGTGGAAGTGCCTTTCACCTTTGGCACTGAGAAGCCCTTTGTGATTGTTGTAGTTGGCGTGAACGGCTCTGGCAAGACCACCACCATCGGCAAGCTTGGTTCGATTGCTGCCGGCGAGGGGTTCAAAGTGAAGTTCGCTGCGGGTGATACGTTCCGCGCTGCAGCAATTGAACAACTGACAGTCTGGGGCAATCGGATTGGCGCAAAGACGATCAGCCGCCCGCAAGGGGCAGACTCGGCGGGTTTGGCATTTGATGCTTTGAAAGAAGCGCAGGAAGATGGCACCGACATTCTCTTCATCGACACGGCTGGGCGCTTACAAAACAAGGCCTATCTGATGGATGAGCTCGACAAGATGGTCCGTGTGATCAAGAAGATTGATGCCAGCGCACCGCACGCCGTTTTGCTGGTGCTTGATGCGACGACAGGGCAGAACGCTTTATCGCAAGCGGAGGTCTTTACCAAAGTGGCGGGGGTGACCGGTCTGATCATGACGAAACTTGATGGCACGGCGCGCGGCGGCATCCTCGTTGCCATTGCCGAGAAATTTAAACTGCCCATTCATGCCATTGGCGTGGGCGAGAGCATTGATGATTTACAGCCTTTTGACGCGGATGGCTTTGCGCGGGCGATTGCAGGACTTGATGAAAATGAATGATATGAAACTCAGTCAGGCGCAAAAGCTAGCCTTGGACCTTGGGCCACTTCTGGCGTTCTTTCTGGCCAATTGGAAATGGGGCCTGTTGACGGCAACAGGCGTGCTTATGGCAACCACATTTGTTGCGCTGGCAATCACCTACTACCTCACGCGCAAGGTCGCACGTTTTACTTTGGCCAGCGCTCTATTCATTGGGTTGTTTGGAGCGCTGACCCTTTATTTTCAAGATCCGTTTTATCTGAAACTGAAAGTGACGCTGATCGAATTTGGTTTTGCCCTGGTACTTTTCACCGGGCTTTTCTTTAAGCGGTTTTTCATCAAGGACCTGATGGGCGAAATGATCAGTGAACTGACGGGTGAGGGCGGCGGCTTGCCTGATAGCGCCTGGCGCATATTGACCATTCGCTGGGGGCTGTTTTTTGTGGCGATGGGTTTGCTCAATCTGGCCATCTGGCATTTCTTTCAAGATTCAGTTTGGGTGGCTTTCAAGTCCTTTGGCCTGATGATTTGCTTTATGATATTTGCCATGGCCAATGCTCCGTTTTTGGCGAAATTTATGAAGGATTGAGCGCCCGAATATCCGTCCGCAGGCGGATTATCCGTGTACGGTGGAATCAGAATTTCGCCAATGTCAAGACTTGCCGAGCGAGAAAATTCATTTCTATTTGACTTGGAAATAGTGGAGAAATTTGCACTTGCAGCGCCAAGATTGAATCGCTAGGACTCCACCCCGCTGGCCTTGTTCCAACAACCAGGACGACGGGTCGGGCGGAAGCGAACTGTTTCCATCGTACGAGAAACAGAACTTCACACAGGACGAGTGATGTCGATACAAAAAGAGGCAAAACAATTTACCCGGTCCTTCTCGCACTTGTTAAAGCGGGCAGTGCAATATTCGGTTCACCTTTATATGGAAGAAGTGGGCAAGAGCGGCTTGACGCATCGTCAGTTCACCGTGCTTTCTGCTGTCGATTCCTTTGAAGGCAAAAGCCAAACAGAACTCGTGAAGATCACTGGTATCGATCGTTCGACTTTGGCTGATCTTGTGGCGCGGTTGATGGCGCAGGGTTATTTGCAGCGAAAGCGCAGTAAAGAAGACCAGCGCGCCAATACCATCCGTCTTACGCCGATAGGTAAGAAGATGTTGAAGGCATCGCAAGTGGGGGCTGAAGATATTGACCGCAAGTTGCTCTCGAGCTTTTCAGCAACGGATCGGCGGATGATGATGGATTGTTTGACATCGCTTGCTGGCGAGATGGATAAGGTCGATGATTCCGTGCCAGCGACAACTTCGCTGAAAGTGAAACTGAAGCGTAGAGTTTTACTTTAATCACTCGCCTTTAATTCTTGAATTCTCTTTGGCAGAGCGTTGATCGCGCCACAGAATGGCAATTACCATCGCCACCAGTGCAAACGCTGAAAGGGCGTATGAGGCGATTACAAAGCCGGAATTGTGAGCCGTCCAATCCATTAAGTTGTCCTGATTGCTGCAAGGCGCACTTGGCGCAATTTGCGGGACGCGATTTCAGCGCGCAGCGCATGAAGATGCAAAGCAACAAACAGGAATGTGTAGCCCAGTGCCATAAAGAACAATGGCCAAAGCATGGTGCTGTCAATGGTTGGCCCGCTCATTTTGAAAACGCTAGCGGGTTGGTGCAAGGTGTTCCACCATTCAACGGAGAATTTGATGATTGGAAGATTCAGCGCGCCGACGATGGCGACGATGCGGGCCAGACTGGCGGCACGGTGCGGATCTTCGAGGCTTTGCCAGATGGCGATGTAGCCTAGATACAGCAGCATCAAGACGAACATCGAGGTGAGCCTCGCATCCCAGACCCACCATGTGCCCCACATGGGTTTGCCCCAGAGGGACCCAGTGGCCAGTGCGAGGAAGCAGAAGACGGCTCCCAAGGGGGCTGCGGTTTTTGCCGCGGCATCGGCCAGAGGGTGGCGGAAGATCAGCGCCATAATGCTGAGGAAGGCCATGAAGCCATAGGTGAACATCGCCATCCATGCGGCGGGCACATGGACATACATGATGCGAACGGTTTCACCCTGTTGGTAATCTGCCGGGCTGGTGACGAGTGCGCCATAAAGGCCGAAGCCGAAAAAAAGCAAAGTGATCAGCCACACCCAGGGCAAAAGGGTGTTGGCCAATTTCAGAAAGAGCGCTGGATTGGCAAACTTCTGCATGATTCGTTTTCAATTCTAACGGGACTAAGCTGATTTTTTACATACAATTTTGTGAACATTGTGTCCCTGTCATTTAGCGCAAATAGGTTCGCAATGCTGCGGCCGAGGCTATGGGTGCGACAACCAAACTCATCAATGTGATCGCCAAAAGAATGAGCAGCGATGGCGTGGCACTTTGCGGGCCCATCATCAATGTTGTGGCTGAGACGCCGAAGATCAAGACCGGCACATAGAGCGGCAAAATTAATATTGAAACGAGAAGTCCGCCCCGGCGCAGGCCCGCCGTGATGGCGCCACCAATGCTGGCCAGCAATGAAAGCGCCAGAGAACCAGTCAGCATCGACAGCCATAGAATTGGCAGTGACGCAAGATCGAGATTCATCATCAAGGCCAAGGGAGGTGCAATCAAGGCCAAGGGCAGTGACACCATCAACCAATGGGCAATGGCTTTGGTGAGGGTGATCAGTTCGAAGGGCAGTGGCCCCATGGTCAAGAGATCAAGCGAGCCATCTTCAAGGTCCTGCTGGAACATGCGGTCTGCTGTCAGTAGAACCGCGAGCAGAAGTGCCATCCACATCAAGCCTGCGGCGAGGCGTTGGAGCAAGGCGAGATCAGGCCCTACGGCGAGCGGCACCAACACGATCACAGCCAGGAGGAAACTCAAGGCCGCCCCCAGTCCGCCGCCCTGTTTGCGGGCCAGAAGCAATTCACGCATCAGCAGCGCTTTGAGGCTCTGGCCCATCAAACTGTTGCCCCGATTGTAATCGTGCCAACTTTGGCGAGACCCAAAGGCGCATGGGTGGCGGCAATGATGAGGCCGCCGGAAGCCAGATGGCTTTGCATGACTTTGCGCAGATCGTCCAAGGCGGTGACATCCAATCCCACCGTGGGCTCATCGAGCAGCCACAGCGGGCGCTTCACTGCAATCAAACGCGAGAGGGCCAAGCGGCGGCGCTGGCCTTCAGACAGAAGCATCGCTTCATCTTCGGCCAGCTTGTCGAGTTTGAAGGGCACGAGGGCGTTCTGCGTGGTGCCACCCATGAAGCGGGACCAGAAATCCAGATTTTCGCTCACTGAGAGGGCGGGTTTGATGGCCTCCTGATGGCCGATATAATGGCTGAGTTCGGGGACTTCCGCGGTCGCGCCGCTCAATGTCAGCGTGCCTTCGGCGGGTCTATTCAATCCTGCAATCAACCGCAGAAGTGAGGATTTACCGGCACCATTGGGGCCGCGCAATTCGACGGCCTCGCTGCTTCTCACCGCGAAATTTAGATCACGGAAAATCATTCGGCCGCCGCGTTCGCAAGCCAAAGACCTGGCTTCAAGGACCAAGTCTTTCCACATTGCTTAGACCATATATTGGCCGCCGTTGGCGGAGAGCGTGGCACCCGTGATGAAGCCTGCATCATCTGCTGCAAGGAAGGTGACACAGCGCGCGATCTCTTCGGGCTCGCCCAAGCGGCCCACCGGGATCATCGGGATGATGCGTTCGGTGAGAACTTTTTCTGGAACGGCTTTCATCATATCCGTGTTGATATAGCCGGGGCAGATGGCGTTGACGGTGATGCCCTTGGCGGCACCCTCCTGGGCCAGGGATTTGACGAAGCCGATTTCACCCGCCTTGGCGGCGGCATAATTGGCTTGGCCCATCTGGCCTTTTTGGCCGTTGATCGACGAGATGCAGATGATGCGACCGAAGCCACGATCTCGCATCCCGCCCCAGACGGGCTGGGTCATATTGAAGAGTGAATTCAAGTTGGTGTTGAGCACCTCTTGCCATTGTTGCAGCGTCATCTTGTGGAACATCGCATCGCGCGTGATGCCCGCGTTGTTGATGAGAATGTCGATGGGGCCGAGATCGGCTTCAATGGTCTTGAGGGTTGAAGCGCAGGATTCGGCAGAACTCACATCGCATTTGAAGACAGGAACCCCGGTCTCCAGATTGAAGTTTTTGGCGGCTTCGTCGTTGCCGGCGTAGATGGCGGCAACAGTGCAGCCTTTGGCTTTCAGAGCTTTTGATATGGCCGCACCAATGCCTCTGGTGCCTCCGGTGACGACTGCAATGCGGCTCATGATTTTCTCCCTCGGTTTTTGTGATCATGCCGCAGGGTGAGTGATGAGGCAATAGATTTGGGGGGGAAGATGAATGGCGAATAGAAATTTAGGCAGGTGGCAAGCAAGCTTTTTCATCCTCCCCAGAGGGGGAGGTGGCATGCGAAGCATGATGGAGGGGTTCTTGGCGTCTGAACTGGTCTCCCCTCCGTCTCGCCTGCGGCGATCCACCTCCCCCTCAGGGGAGGATAAGAAGGCGCAGCTTCGCCCTTGTTCGCCGTGGCACTGCCGGCGGAATAAATTAAGAGCAGGAACGCGTGGGTTATCCG
>Ga0209583_10000073_pt1 | contig 30657 bp, 31 predicted proteins | sample Str014_FD_187201 | JGI IMG/M metagenome (GOLD analysis project Ga0209583, IMG submission 187201) | Freshwater sediment microbial communities in response to fracking from Pennsylvania, USA - Straight Creek_MetaG_SC_2014 (SPAdes) (version 2) | ecosystem: Environmental > Aquatic > Freshwater >... | reverse complement strand
TGTGGAAGTCTTGGCGGAGCCAGAGCCTTATCGCCCGCGCCCAAATGTCAAACGCAAGGCAGCGCTTTTGAAAGAATTCAAGCGCCGCAAGGGCGATCCGAATATCGGGGGTTCCACCCGCACCAAATTGATGACGGCCTATAAGCAAGACGCGTTACGCTGCCTTGCCCATCTCACCGAAAACGGCGCATCAAAAGTGGCAGACATTCGCAAATCGACCGCAGTGGAACGCGCCGCCGCCATATTGCGCGACGATTACTATGGCTGGTTCACCAAGACATCGCGCGGCATCTATGCGCCAACCGATCAAGGCCTCAACGCCGGAAAAGAATTCGCTGAACACATCTTAGGCCTCGCAAATAAATCATAAAAGCCTCTTGGCCTTGGCCCCGTTTTGACCCTAGAGTTATGGTGAGGACCACGCCATGAAAACGCTCGACACAAAGCTCAGCAAAATTCGCTCTGGAAAATACAAATCAAAAGATTTCATCATCGCCGATGCCAAGGATGGCGACATGGGCCATGGGGCAACCTGCCCTGGCCCGCGCCGGGGTGGTGAAGGATACCTTTCCAAGCCAGACTATCTAAACATGATGACCGACATGACCAAGTCCGGCCTCGTGGACATCATGTTGATGTCGGCCTCATCAGCCGAAACACTGCATGGCCGAAAGCTTTTCGCCAAATCCAAAGTGACACCGGCCGTGCGCCTCAACGACACCAGCGATATCTGGGGTATGCGTGGCGGGGCCTATAAGCAAACCGCATCGCAGCCCTTCCGCAGTGCACGCATCTCCCAAGCCCGGAAATATGTCGATCTCGGCCTCTATTCCGTCACCTTCAGCAATAACGTCGACGACGATGTGAAATCATTGGAAGCCTATTCAGCTTTCCGTGAGGAAGCCCAGAAGAACAAAATGCGCCACTTCCTCGAAGTCTTTAACCCTGCCTTTGATGTCGGTCCGAAAGGCGCAGACCTGGGCTTCTATATCAATGATTGCATCGTGCGCGCCCTTGGCGGCGTTGTCAGCGCCGAGCATCCACTCTTTCTGAAACTTCAATTCAATGGTGCAAAGGCAATGCATGAATTGGCCAGCTACGATCCCGGCAATTTGGTCGTCGGCATTTTGGGCGGCGGCCGTGGCACCACGCGCGATACGTTTGAATTGGCCGCACAGGCCGAAGCCTCGGGCGCTCGGGTAGCGCTCTTTGGCCGCAAAATCAATTTGGCGGAAAGCCCCATCAAACTTGTGGAACTGATGCGTCTGGTGATTGAAAAGGATTTGACCGCAGCGGAGGCCGTAAAAGCCTATCATGATCACATGGCCAAGAACCGGCTCACGCCGGATCGGCCGTTGGCCGAAGATGTGGAAATTACTGATCCCGTCCTGAAAGCTTGAGATGAGCCGCAGCGGCATTCTTTGCGGCGGTGCATGGTGCGTGGACCGCAACATGCAGGTGAACCATTGGCCGCCCGAAGAGACCGTTGCGCCCATCATTGCCAGCGAGGATTTCGGCGGCTGCCCCGGCCATAACATGTCCTCGGCCTTGAAGCGTTTGGGAGCACCCTTCCCCGTCGCAGCACAAGGACTTGTGGGCGACGACGAACATGGGCACCTCCTCTTCCAAATATGCGATGAACTGGGCATCGAACGTTCAGCGCTGGAGATGCGCAAAGGCGTGGCAACGTCGCTCACCTATGCCGTGACCGCGAGAGATACGGGCAAACGCACCTTCTTCCATCAATCCGGTGCGCTCGCCTTGCAAAGCCCGGACGATTTTGATTTCTCCAACAGCAATTGCAAATTCGTTCACCTCGGTCTTCCGGGCATCCACAAGATTTTGGATGGGCCGTGGAAGGGCGAAGCGTCAGGCTGGACCGCTGTGCTCAAGAAAGCGCGTTCAGCGGGGCTGAAAACAAATATGGAATTACTGACTGTAGAGCCAGAGAAAATTCGTTCCGTGGCCACACCTTTCCTGCCCTTTCTGGATATGCTGGTGATCAACGATCAAGAAGTGGGTGCCATTGCTGAAATTGAAACTGTGAAAGATGGCTGGGCCGACGCAACCGCTTGCAGGGCCGCGGCATCAAGTCTGATGCAGCGCTATCCACTTTCGCTGATCGTCATCCATTTCCCGCAAGGGGCTGTCGCCCTGTCGCTCAGCGGCGAAGTTGCCGAACACGTTTCCGTCAACGTGCCTAAATCGGCAATTGTCGGCAGCAATGGTGCCGGTGATTGTTTCGCGGCGGGCGTTCTGCTCGGCCAGCACGAAGGCTGGCCCCTGATGCGATGCTTGAAACTGGCCCATGCCAGCGCTGCCATGTCTCTGCGTTCGGCGGCAACAACGGCGTCAGTGGTTCCCTGGCAAGAATGCCTGACCCAAGCCGATCACTGGGGCTGGCGCAATTAACCCAAAGCAGCGCTACGCTTCTTTTCCAGCTTATCCATCAACCGCATGACGGCGCGTGGTGGAACTTCGCGCAGCGCAGCATTGTTGAGATCCCCCAATTCAAATGGACCATACTGCGTGCGAATGAGGCGGTTCACTTGCCCGCCAAAATACTGCACCAAGCGGCGGATTTCGCGGTTCTTGCCTTCGGTGAGAACGACGCGGTACCACGAGTTGGTGCGACCCCCTTTATCTTCTTCTTCCACAAAAGAGGCACCGCGATAGCGAATGCCTTCAATGGTCACACCTTCAGCCAAGATCTCCAACTCACGCTCCGAGAAGCGGCCTTTAACCCGCACCCGGTAATGCCGTTCGAGCGCCATAGCGGGCGACATCATGGCCTGCGCAAGGGGGCCATCGGTCGAGAGCACCAGCAGACCTTCCGAATTCACATCCAAACGCCCAACACTCATCAAGCGCGGCAGGCCCGGTTCGAGCATGGAGGGCAAATCAAAAATCGTCGGGCGGTTCTGATGGTCGCGGTTTGTCACCAAATAATCGACGGGCTTATTCAAAAGAAACAACCGTGGCATGGCCGCGCGTGCGGGCGAAACAGCACTGCCATCGAGCAGCACCACGTCGCCCTCTTCAACCGGCGTTGTTGCCAAAGCAACCGCACCATTCACATGAATACGCCCAGCCTCAACCAGCCGTTCAGCCTCGCGGCGAGAGCCAACGCCCGCGCGCTGCAAATAAACATTAAGCCGCATCAGCCGCCCGTCACCGGTGGGAAAAAAGCTACTTCAGTGGCACCCGCCAGTGACGCATCCAACGAAGCATGTTTCTGATTGATCGCCACTTTCAAGCTGCGCAAATCCGCAAAAGCTTCGGTCAAACCTTCATCCCGCGCCTTCAAAAAATCGACAAGCGCATGAACGCTTTCAATCGATGCAGGAACATCAATCTCATCCTGTCCGCGCCCGATGATTTGCCGCAGCCGTGCAAAATACAAAATCTTCATTCCCCATCCACCACATGGCGCAGGCCCGCACGGAAATAGTCATAGCCCGTATAAAGCGTCAGCGCAGCGGCCACCCACAAGAGTACAAAACCTGCATAAGTCACCCCGGGCACCACTGCGTCGCCAGCCGGACCGACAATGAGAAACCCAATGGCCAAAAGCTGAGCTGTTGTTTTCCACTTGGCGATCTGCGTAACGGGCACAGAGACGCGCAGCTCGCCCAGAAATTCACGCAAGCCAGAAACCAATACTTCGCGCGCCGTGATAATGATGGCTGCCCACAAATGCCCCCCAACCAAACTGCCATCTGTCGCCAGAACCAGAAGCACGACCGAAACCAGAACTTTATCGGCAATCGGGTCCAGCATCCGCCCCAAAGCCGATTGCTGCTGCCACAGCCGCGCCAAATAGCCGTCAAAAAAATCCGTGATCGCGGCGATCACATAGACCGCAAGAGCAAACCACCTTGCGGGGTTGCCGCCATACATCAGCAAGCCAGCAATCAAAGGCACAGCAACAATGCGACCATAGGTGAGCACATTGGGCCACCACCAGATTTTCTGGCCTGTCACATTGCGTCTGATCGTCTGCTCCGTCATGCTCAATTCTCTGGATGAAAGTGATCAAAAATAGCTTGAGCCAGAGTTGCGCTCACGCCATCAACCGCCGCCAAATCAGACACATTGGCCCGCGCCACAGCTTTGGCCGAACCGAAGGCATGGAGCAAGGCCTTCTTGCGCGTAGGGCCTATGTTCGCAATCTCATCCAAGGGGTTGATCCCAATGGCCCGCGAACGCCGCGCCCGGTGCGATCCAATGGCAAAGCGGTGCGCCTCATCCCGCAAGCGCTGGATATAATAGAGCACAGGGTCGCGCCCTTCGAGCATGAAAGACGCCCGCCCCTCCATGTAAAAATGCTCGCGCCCGGCATCCCGGTCCGGCCCCTTGGCCACACCCGCCAAGGGCATATCATGCAGGCCCAATTCCGCCATCACCGTCTTGGCCGCCGAAAGCTGGCCCTGCCCGCCATCGATCAGCAACAGATCAGGCCAGTTGAGCGAGGCTTCATCATCCTGCTCATCGCCATGTTCTTTGAGCAGGCGCGTGAACCGCCGCGTCAACATTTCGCGCATCATGCCAAAATCATCACCCTTCAGGGCTTGCGCATCCATATTGAATTTGCGGTATTGCGCTTTGATGAAGCCTTCCGGCCCAGCCACAACCATCGCGCCAACAGCATAGGCACCTTGAATATGGCTGTTGTCATAAACCTCAATGCGCTTGGGGGCACTCGGCAGGTCGAAAACCTGCGCCACACCATCAAGCAGTTTGGCCTGCGAAGACGTCTCCGCCATGCGCCGCCCATTGGCCTCCCGCGCATTGAGCACAGCTGTTTCAATCAGGGCCTTTTTCTCCCCACGCTGCGGCACGAGGATTTCCACTTTGTGCCCCGCGTGGGTGGTGAAAGCCTCTTCCATCAAGGCCTGTTCTTCCACTTCATGCGAAACGATGATCTGCGACGGAATGGGTTTGTCATCATAGAACTGGCCCAGAAAGCTGGCGAGAACTTCAGAAGACTCCAGCGACTTATCGGCCTTCGGAAAATACGCCCGCGTGCCCCAGTTCTGACCCGAGCGGATAAAGAACACCTGAATGCAATATTGCCCGCCCTCTTGAGCAAGGCCAAAAATATCCGCTTCATCCACCCCTTGCGGATTGATGCCCTGCGTCTGTGTGACAAAACTCAACGCATGAATCCGGTCACGAATCCGCGCCGCATCTTCAAACGCCAAAGCCTCAGCTGCAATCTCCATCGCCCGGCCCAATTCGGCTTTCACTTCCACACTCTTGCCAGAGAGAAAGCCTTCAGCCTCTGCCACCAGCGCATCATAGGCAGGCTTATCAATGAGCCCCACACAAGGCGCAGAGCAGCGCTTGATCTGATGCAGCAAGCAAGGCCGCGTCCGATTGGCAAAAACGCTATCATTGCAGCTCCGCAACAAAAACGCCTTCTGCAACGTATTGATCGCGTGGTTGACAGCACCCGCCGAAGCAAATGGCCCATAGTAACTGCCCTTGGCATTGCGCGCCCCGCGATGCTTGGCCAGCTGGGCAAATTCATGATCCTTGGCAATCAATATATAGGGAAAACTCTTGTCATCGCGCAAAATCACATTGAACTTGGGCTTCAGCTTCTTGATCAGATTGGCTTCGAGCAAAAGCGCTTCCGCCTCAGAGGCCGTCACCACAAATTCCATATTGCACGTCAGCGAAATCATCAACGCAATGCGATTGTTATGACCCTGCCCGCGCGCATAATTCGAAACACGATTTTTGAGGTTGCGCGCCTTGCCCACATAAATGGCGTCGCCCTTCTCATCGAACATGCGGTAAACCCCGGGCCTGGAAGGAAGCCGGGTCACAAAATCGCGGATAAGATCAGCGCCGGTCAGGATGGGAGAGTCGGACATGGCCTCTATTTAGGACACCAAAGACGAATTATCCACGCGCCCGTTCAATTTCCACGCCCACGCTGCGCGCATTGGGGATGATGTCTGGCTTCTCGATGCGCACCCGCGCCGCTGCCACACGTCTGTCCTTCAAACAGGCTTCGGCGAACTTCTCGGCTAGCGTTTCCACGAGATTGACATGGCCCTCGGCGATAATCGCTTCGCATTTCTTGACGATAATTTCATAGGAAACCACATGGCTGATGTCATCGGGCATCGGCCCTTCGGCCTCTTGCACGCTGAGATCAATATTGACCACGATGCGCTGCGGTTTAATCTTCTCAGCATCGTGAATGCCAATCAGCGCCAGCATCGTGAGATCGCGCACAAAGACATGGCGCACATGGCTTGCGGCGTTGGCCACATGATGGGTTATTTTCGCCGTCGAACTCATTCTTTCACCTCAACCACATCACGCGTTTGCCAAACCAAATGCTGGCCACCATCTAGGGCAATCATCTGCCCGGTCAGTGCCGGTTGCGACAATATGAAAAGCGCAGCGGCAGAGATTTCCTTGGGCGACGTGCCGCGCCCCAGAAGCGTCAGACTTTCCTGTTTGGCAAACTCCGCCTTGTCCATCCGCGCCGAAGGCAGCGCCGGGCCGGGGCCAATCGCATTCACGCGAATGCGCGGCGCCAAGGCCTGCGCCAAAGTGCGCGTCGCCGTCCATAAGCCAGATTTCGACATGGTGTAGGAGAAAAAGCGCGGGTTCAAACGCCACACGCGTTGGTCCACAATATTGATGATATTGCCATGTTTTTCGGCAGGCAAAGCCTTGGCAAAAGCCTGCGCCAACATGACGGGTGCGCGCAAATTAATGTCCATATGGCGCTGCCAGCTGGACAGCGAAATATCGCCGACTTCATCCGTCTCAAAGATCGAGGCATTATTGATCAGCCCAACAAGCACACCCAGCTGGCGCGTTGCCGCGCTGATCAAGCGCTCGGCAATATCAGCATCCGCAAGGTCACCTTCAACCAGAGCCACCTTTCGGCCCATGGCTTTGATCAGGCCCGCAACCTCTTCTGCTTCGGTGCGCGACTGATGAAAATGCAACGCAATATCATGCTCCGCCGCAGCCAAATCCAAAGCCAGCTGCCGCCCAATCCGCTTGGCCGCACCCGTGATCAGAATAGCGCTGCTCATTCAATAGCTTTCGGCAACAAGATGACATAGTGCTTTTTCACTTTGCGCACCGTTTCCCATGTGCCTTTGAACCCTGCGGGGATGATGAACGCATCACCTTTAGTAAGCGTCCAACTTTTGCCATCCTCGCGCGTCAAAATCGCTTCGCCTTGGATGAAATGGCAAAATTCCCATTCATCATAAGATACATTCACAACACCCTTGGCGCTTTCCCATATGCCGCAATGGAGCCGCTCATCTTCGCCCGTGAAGGCATTCCATGTCTGGGTGACGGCACTGCCGCTCACAAGTTTATCTGGCTCGGGTTTCGCCACTTTCACTTTGGGGGCACCCTCGCCGGCGGTTTTCAGAACAATAATATCAACACTCACGAACCTAATCCTTCAATATAGGCCAGCAGTTCATCTGCACTGGCTTTGAAATCGCCAGCAATCCAATAATCCTGGGCCGATTGCAACAAGCTTCCAATGTCAGGCCCTGCCTGATGGCCACGTGCCAACAGGTCGCGGCCGGTGAGTGGAAATTTGGGAATAGGCCAGCGCAAAGGCAGCTTCAACATCTTGCCCCACACATTTGCACTGAATTTGGCCTTTGAACGGGCCCGTGCCACGGTCACCGCGTCCAACCAGGCCGCCCGCCCCATCCCATACAATAAACCCCGTTGCTCGCGCTCGCGCAGTTTGGGCGAAAGCACAGGCGCTGCACGCAAGGCCTCAAGCCGCATCCCCTCTTCATTCGAAAGCCGCAAAGTCTCTTTCAACTTGGCTGCGTCCTTTGCCAAAACAAAAAGCCGCAAGCCCGGATCTTGCGGCAGGCTTTGCAGCACGCGCCATTCCTCCGTATGCGGAAGAATAATTTTGAGGATGCCAGCTTTGGCCATCACCTTCAGCGTTTCGACGGCCCGCGGGGCGCTTAAAAGCTTGAACAGCTCTTGCTTGATGCGTTCCGCCGAAAGCTGTTTCAATCCGGCTTTAAGTTTCTTGCAAGCCGCAAGCCCAACTTTGTCCGGTGCACCCTTGCCATAAGCCGCTTGAAACCGGAAAAAGCGGAGGATGCGGAGGTAATCTTCTTCGATACGCGCCGCCGGAACCCCGACAAACTTGATTCTATCTCGTAGAATATCCTCATAACCATTTGTATAATCAGTAATTTCACCCTTAGCTGAACAATAGAGAGCATTCATCGTAAAGTCGCGCCGGGCGGCGTCTTCGGCAAAACTCCGCGTATAAGAAACCACTGCGCGCCGCCCATCAGTTTCCACATCACGGCGCAATGTCGTCACCTCAAAAGCCGCCGCACGGTTGACAACGGTGACGGTCCCATGGGCCAAGCCAGTGGGATGCACCGCAAAGCCGGAACCCTTGGCGAGTTGGATGACATCCTCTGGCAACAGTGTTGTTGCCAAATCAATATCGCTGATCGAGACTCGCATTAAGGCATTACGCACCGCCCCACCCGCCACACGCACTTCGCCCGCCGCATTGAGCACCGCCATCACTTGTTGCAGGCGCGGCTCATTCAGCCATTTGGCATTCTTCAGGCTGGGAAGTTTACGCATAGAGTCGGTCATAGAACTGCCTTATCATGCCAGCGGTGGCGCCCCAAATATGCCGATCTTGAAACTGATAGACATTGTAATAGCGCTTGCGCCCTTGCCATTCGCGCCCTTCGCGTCGGCAATTCCGCGGATCCATCAAGAAGGCTAAGGGCACTTCAAAAATTTCATCGACTTCGCCATCCTGGGCCTGAAGCGTGAAGCCTTCGCGCACCAAAGCCACAACTGGCATCACCTGATACTGCGTCACCGTGAGATAACAATCCCCAAAACCTAAAATCTCCACATGATCGTGCGCCAAGCCAATTTCTTCCCGGGCTTCGCGCAAGGCCGCAGCGACGGCTGTCTCGCCCGCATCCATCCGCCCGCCTGGAAAAGCAATCTGGCCTGGATGCTTGGAAAGCCCCGCATGGCGCTGCGTTAAAATAACAGTGGGCGCAGCGCGCATCACAATGGCAATGAGAACGGCCGCAGCCTTCGGCACAACGCCATCTGGAATCATCCGGGCTTTTTCATTCATATCATCATCGCTGCGGCTCCATGTAACCGCTGGTTCTGTCAGCAACTTTGTGCGTGCCCGCGCCAGAAAATCCTCAAAGTCCAGCATCAGATGCTTTCTTCATGCGAAAGAATTGCCCGGACGACCAGACACCGAACCATTCGCCCTCTACAGTGCCCAATGCAACAAGATCATAAAACAACGCCCGCGACACCAGCGCTTCAAGATTACGCCGCACCAAAACATAGGGTTTGAGTCCGCCCGTGCCTGCCTCATCTGCAAAGCGCAAGGGATGTTCAGGCCCCACCGCAACTTCATCTTCCACTTGGGTTTCGAGATAAATAACCTGGCCGGAACCGTGGCCTTCAACCCGCATTCGCACCGCCAGAAACGGCGCATCATCAACCTTGATGCCGCATTTTTCGACGGGTGTGACAAGATAATATTTTCCGTCATCATCCAGCCGCAAAATCGATGAAAACAGTTTGACCAGCGGCAGCCGCCCAATGGGAGAGTTCATGTAAAACCACAAACCATCCGCAGCAATGCGCATGTTGATATCGCCACAGAACGGCGGGTTCCACAGATGAACAGGCGCCAAGCCTTTGGCTTTCGCGACCTCATTTAAACCTTTGAGCGGCTCACTCGCAGAAGACATGTGAAACATCTATAAGTGAATTTGAGTCGGAACATAAGGCATTAAAAATGGCAAAAAAGAGCGTCGAAACCTTGGATCAAACAGCACAGCAGCTGCAAGCGGCGCGAAAGGAATTAGGCTCCATCGTTTTTGGCCAGGAACAAGTGATTGACCTGGCCTTGATCACCATTCTGGCAGGCGGCCATGGTCTGATCGTCGGGGCCCCCGGCCTCGCCAAAACCAAATTGGCCGCAGCCATGGGCACGGTCCTGGGCCTTGCTGAAAAGCGCATCCAATTCACCCCCGACCTGATGCCAGCTGATATTTTGGGCAGCGAAATTCTCGATGAAGATGACAAGGGCAAGCGCGCCTTCCGCTTCGTGCCCGGCCCCATTTTCACCCAGCTTTTGATGGCCGATGAAATCAACCGCGCCAGCCCACGCACGCAATCAGCACTTTTGCAGGCCATGCAGGAACATCACGTCACCGTGGCTGGACAGCGCCATGACTTGCCAGAACCCTTTCATGTGCTCGCCACCCAGAACCCCATTGAACAGGAGGGCACTTACCCGCTGCCCGAAGCGCAGCTCGATCGCTTTCTGATGCAGATCGACATCACCTATCCCGATCTAGAATCCGAACGGCGCATGTTATTGGCCACCACCGGCAATGAAGAAGCCGCCCCCAAGCAGGTGATCGATGTGACAGCGTTAATCAATGCCCAGCGCCTCACGCGTGATGTGCCTGTGGGTGAGCAAGTGACCAACGCCATTCTAAGTGTCATTCGCGCTGCAAGGCCGGGTGAGACCTCTGCCCCATTCATCAACGAGGCCGTGGCCTGGGGGCCTTCGCCCCGCGCCGCCCAAAGTCTCATGCTTTGCACCAAGGCCCGCGCCTTGCTGCAAGGCCGCCTCTCGCCTTCGGTGGAAGATGTGATCGCATTGCTGGAACCTGTTTTGAAACACCGCATGGCCTTGAACTTCGCCGCCCGCGCCGATGGTGTGACCATTCCCGCCGTCATCGCCAAGCTGTCCAAAACGCTGGCATAACGTGGCCACCACGCACCAGGTTGAACACCGCGCCCGCGCTTTGGGCGAAAGCCTGCCGCCCCTGGTGGTGCAGGCCAGCCGCATCGCCGCCACTGTGATGATGGGCAGCCACGGCCTCCGGCGCGCCGGGCCGGGCGAGAATTTCTGGACTTACCGCAATTATACATTCGGCGATTCAACCCAGCGCATCGACTGGCACAAGAGCGCCAAATCCGATCAAACCTATATCCGTGACAATGAATGGGAAGTGGCCAATACGCTCTGGCTCTGGGCCAATCGCGGCCCGCGCATGGCCTTCAAATCGCATCTCGCCACTGAAACCAAATTGCATCACGCCCAAGTTCTGTCGCTGGCCATGGCAGCTCTCGCATTGCGCGCCCATGAACGCGTCGGCCTTCTGGGTTCGGGCCAGCGTGCTGCCTATGGTCGCCATGTTTTGCCACTGCTCGGCCAAACCCTGACCCAGCCCAACGACGGCCACCTGCCCGAGCCCGAAACTTTTCAAAAGCGCTCCACCGCTTTGATGGTCTCAGATTTCCTTGATGAGCCGCAAGTGATCAACGAAGCCATCAGCACCTTGAGCCAAAGCGGCATGCGGGGCCATATCGTTCAGGTGACAGACCCAGCCGAAGAATCTCTGCCCTATGAAGGGCGCTTGGACTTCCTCGCCATGGATGGGCCGCAGCGTTTTCGCGCCCACAAAGTTGCTTCGTTGCGCGAAGATTATGCAGCCGCGTTCAAGGCCCAGCGCGAAGCTGTGAAATCTGCGGCACTTCGCGTGGGCTGGAGCTACACACTGCACCGCACTGACAGGTCTTTGACCAACGCCGTTCTCGCCCTTCACCAATTGATGGGGGCAAGGTGATAAGCTTTTTCACCAGTGTGCTTTTTGAAACGCCGCTTGCCCTCTGGGCGCTTGTGGCGCTGCCTGTGATCTGGTGGCTGCTCCGCACCACGCCGCCACGACCACAAGAGCAAGCCTTTCCACCCCTGCGCATTCTGATGAAATTGCGCAATACGGAAGATACGCCGGACAAAATGCCATGGTGGCTTCTGGCATTGCGCTTAGGCTTGGCCACGGCAATCATCCTTGCCGTTTCGCATCCTTTCATCCGCCACAGCCAAACCCTTTCGGCAACGCAAGGCCCGCTTCTGCTGGTGCTGGATGACGGCTGGGCCGCAGCCAAGGATTGGCCCCAGCGCCAGGAAGCGGCTTTACGCCTCGTGGATGAAGCCCGTTCGCGCGTGATCTATCTTTCGGGCAGCACTTTGCCACAAGCCCCGATCAGCCAGAACGCCAGTGATGCTGAAAAGAAACTTCGCGCCTGGCTGCCGCAAGCCTTGAACACCGACCGCAAGAAAACACTGGAACAGCTTTCCAGTCTCGCGCCAAAACCTTCCGAGATCATCTGGTTGGCTGATAATCTTAATGCCCAAACCGCCAAGAGCTTTGCCGACGGTCTTGCAGCCTTGGCACCCACGCAAATCTATGACTTGCCCGGCCACAAGGCTCCCCTGGCACTCGGCAAACCCGCGCTGACCGGATCGGACATTACGGTTGCGGTCCTGCGCGGGATCAAAGCTGATGATTCAGCAACCGTCCAAGCCCTCGCAGGTGACGGCCGCATTTTAGCAGAAGCCAAGGCCGAATTTGCCGGCGCAACAGAAAAGCAAGTGCGCATTGCACTCCCCCTCGAACTGCGCAATGAAATTCAAAGCCTCAGCCTCAAGAATGAAAATCACGCCGGCGCAAAATCACTGCTCGACGACACGTGGCGGCGCAAAACCGTGGCTATTGAAACAGGCAGCAATGAAACCGCCGATCAGCCGCTCCTCGCGCCAACCCATTATGTGACGACGGCACTGGAAGCGGCCTCCGACATCACCACGCCACAGAGCAGCCCAGAACTCAAAGCTGCGTTGGACCAAGGCCTCTCCATGCTCGTGCTGGCCGATATTGGGACGCTATCGCAGGAAGATCATGAGGCCATTGCAAACTGGCTCGACAAAGGCGGTTTGCTCTTACGCTTTGCAGGCCCACGGCTGGCCGGAGGTGCTGATGATCTCGTCCCCGTCAAACTGCGCGAGGGTGATCGCAACTTGGGTTCCAGCCTCTCATGGGAAACCCCCCAAGCCATCAAGCCCTTTGCCGAACAGGGCGTTTTTGCCGGTATTGCGGTGGACCCGCAGATCAAAGTGTCGCGCCAGCTTTTGGCCGAACCCGATGCCGATCTCGCCGCCAAAACCTGGGCCAGCCTTGAAGACGGCACACCTTTGATCACCAGCGCCAAACACGGCAAAGGCCGCATCATCCTCTTTCATGTGACGGCCAATGCCGACTGGTCAAATTTACCGCTCACAGGAACATTCGCCCAGCTCATGCAACGCGTCTTGGAAATGGCCCCAGCGGCAGGCAGCCCCAATGATCAGACAGCAACGCAGACCCAGGAAGGTGACTTTGCGCCGCGCCTGTTGTTGAACGGTATGGGCGAACTTGAAACGCCAACCGCGCAAGTCAAACCCATCACCGCCAAAACCTTTGCCAATGCATCTGCAACATCAGAAACCCCAGCTGGGCTTTATGCCCGCGGCCCCCAAAACCGCGCCATCAATGTGAACCTCACCGCCGCTGATTTGCAACCGATGACCGAAAGTCTTGGCGTCAGGCAGCTGACTCCGGGGGATGTCCAAAATTTCGCCACGCCGCTGTTTGTCTTGGCCGCACTATTATTCTTGGCAGATTGTTTGGCAGCGCTCTTTGTGGGCGGGCATTTGCGAAAGTCAGCAACACCTTTGCTGTTCTTCCTCCTGTTGGTGCCTCCCGCACCGCACGATGAAGCCCGCGCCGCCGCCACTGAAGACCAAGCCATGCAAGCAGCCCTTCAAACCCATTTGGCCTTTGTCAAAACCGGCGACAGCGAAATCGATCAAACCAGCGAACAAGGCCTCAAGGGCCTGGGCCTCATCATGGCCAATCGCACCGCCGCAACATTGGGCACGCCTCAAGCCATCGACATTGAAAATGACGACTTGGTGTTTTACCCCCTGCTCTATTGGCCGGTGACCGCCGATGCCGATGCGCCCAATCCCAAAGCCCTGGCGCGTATTGCTGCCTTCATGAAAAATGGCGGGACGATATTCTTTGATCTGCGCGACAATACTGCCAACCCCAGCAGCGGGCCAACAGGTGAAGCCCTCAAGCGCATTCTGTCCAAGCTCGATGTGCCACCCTTGGAACCCGTGCCCGAGAACCATGCCTTGACCAAAAGCTTCTATCTGATGAAGGATTTCCCCGGCCGCTATCAAGGCGCACCGCTATGGGTGGAATCGCAGGATGATCCCGCTGCCTCGGGCTTTGACAATGTCTCCGGCGTTGTGATTGGGGCCAATGATTTTGCCGCCGCCTGGGCCTTGGATGACAAAGGCCAACCGCTTTATGCCGTGATCCCCGGCCCCGAACGGCAACGCGAAATGGCTTTGCGCTTCGGCGTCAATCTGGTGATGTATGTGCTCACCGGAAACTATAAAACGGATCAGGTGCACATTCCCGCCATTCTCGAAAGGCTGGGCAAGCAATGAGCTTGAGCTTCGCACCGTTGATAAGCTGGACAGCGATCGCGATCTTTGGCTTGCTGGTGGCAGGCCTTTGCGCCTTCATGCTGGTTAAGCGCGTGCGCGGAACGGTCTTGCGCGCCATAGCGGGTGCAACCTTGTTGGCTGCGCTCACCAATCCCGTCTTCCATCAAGACGAGCGCCAGCCCCTGAACGACATTGCCCTTCTGGTGATCGACCACACTGACAGTCAGAAACTCGGGCATCGGCTGCAGCAAACGGATCAGGCCGTCGAAGATTTGAAACAGCGCATCAACGCCCTGCCCAACACCGAACTGCGCATCGCCACCGTCACCTCAGGCCTTGAAGCAGGCCACGAAGGCACACGCGCCTTTTCGGTATTGAACCGCGCCATGGCCGACATTCCGCAAAACCGTTTTGCCGGTGCCATCATCGTGACCGACGGTGAAGTGCATGACGTGCCGCAGGGCAAAGCCTTGGCAACACTGCAAGGCCCCGTTCACGCGCTGATCAGCGGCAGTAAAACGGAAAATGATCGTAAACTGGTGATTGATCACGCCCCACAATTCACCCTTGTGGGCCAAAGTGCAAAACTGAATTTCCATGTCGAGGATCAGGGCGGCAGCGGCGATATTGCTGTCACGATCACCCATACAGGCGAAGATCCCAAACATTTGGTCGTTCACCCCGGTGCGCAAGGCGAAGTGAGCATTGACGTCACCCATGCCGGCAAGAACTATATCTCACTCACCGCCGAAGTGCGGCCCGGAGAACTCTCCGCCGCCAACAATACCGCGCTGGCCACGGTCGAAGGAATCAGAGATCGTCTCCGTGTGCTGCTCGTCTCAGGCCAGCCCAACCCACTCGAACGCACGTGGCGTAACTTGTTGAAAGCAGATTCAGCGGTTGACCTTGTGCATTTCACCATTCTGCGCCCGCCTGAAAAACAAGATGGCACGCCCAACAATGAACTCTCCCTCATCGCTTTTCCCACCAAAGAACTCTTCGTCGACAAGCTCGACAAGTTCGATCTGGTGATTTTTGATCGCTACCAGCGTGAAGCCATTTTGCCTGATAGCTTCATCGGCAATATCGCAGACTATGTCCGCAAGGGTGGCGCATTGCTGATTTCATCTGGCCCCGATTTCGCGCAGGAAGACGGCCTTGCGTCAACGCCGCTGGGCGATGTGCTGGCCGCACAACCGACAGGCCAGGTGACCGAAACACCCTTTAAACCGCGCCTGACCGATGTGGGCGAACGCCACCCGGTGACGCAGAACTTGCCCGGTGCCAGCAAGACCGATCCCAAATGGGGCAGATGGTTCCGCCTCATCGATGCTGCACCCAGCGCAGACGCGGCAACCGAGACACTGTTGCAGGGCGCTGGTGACAAGCCGTTGCTGGTGTTGCGCCGCGTTGAACAAGGCCGCGTGGCCCAACTTCTTTCCGATCAAGGCTGGCTTTGGGCGCGAGGCTATGATGGCGGCGGGCCAGAATCTGAAATGCTCAAACGCATCGCCCATTGGTTGATGAAAGAGCCAGAACTGGAAGAAGACCGCATAGCGGCGCGCCAAGTTGGCAATGATGTTGTGGTGGAACGCTTCGGTCTTGCCGATGAATACAAGGCTGTTCAAATGCAACTGCCCTCTGGCAAGATGATCGATGTGCCCCTCACCAAAAAGTCACCCGGCCATTTCACTGGGCAGATCGCCGCTGCCGAGGCCGGATTGACTGTCGTGCGGGATGGCGCTTTGGAAACCGTTGTCGAAGTGGGCAGCGGCGATGCCAAGGAAATGTCAGACTTGCTGGCAACAGACAAAAAACTCCGCCCGGCCGGCGATGCAACGGGCGGCGGCACGTTCTGGCTTGAAGACGGCCTGCCCCATATCGCCAAACAATCCGGCACCAGCGCCTTTGCTGGCGCGGGCTGGCTCAACCTCAAGGCCAATGGGCTTTATAAGGTTTTGGCGATCCGCGAAGTCGCCCTTTTCGCAAGCCTTTTGGCGCTGGCGGCATTGCTGCTGACCGCCAGCCTCATGTGGTGGCGCGAAGGGCGTTGATTTCTGTCCAGCGCCAAGCGGGCAGCGCCAGGCCATGGGCCAGAGCCAGCGCGCCGGGAACCAGTTCCAAATACAGCAACCGCTTAGGATCAACAGGCCCCGGCACCTCAATTTGGCCTGCTGGCACTTGCGCAAAGCCCACCCGCGCATAATAGGGCGCATCGCCAATCAAGATCACCAGCTTGTGTCCCAGCGTCTTGGCCCGCGCGATGCCTTCATTCATCAAGGCCCGCCCGATGCCGATATTCTGCCGCTCAGGGTGAACCGCCAGCGGCCCCAACAGAAGCGCAGGTATTTCAGCAGCACCAATTGCAATCGGCCAAAAACTGATGGCACCCACCAGCCCAAAACTTGGCTCACCCACAATCAATAAAAGTCCGGGCACGGGGTCTGACCCATCGCGCAGGCGATAGGAAGTCTTGGTCCGCCGCGAGAGGCCAAAAGTTAAATCTAGCAAATCTTCAATTGCCGGCAAGTCGTCAGGAAATTGATCTGTAGGAACAAGTGTCACGGTCATCGGGGCCATCCATGAGTTGAATTTACGCCCCGTTTAAAGGGCAGCTAAATGGGGAGACCTGCTCGTCGCTGAAGGTGAATCATTATTTCCATGGCGGCCCGATACAGGCGCAACGCCGCCCCGTCAAGGCACCCAGTGATCGGAAATGGCAGCGCCATTAAATATCTCATCGAGCCGTGCCCGCGTGCTTGGTGTCACATCATCAGGCAAATCGTGAACGGCAAAGACCCGCGCTTCGCGAATTTCAAATCCGGGATGGAACGCAGCTGTTTCAAAATCCCGACAGATAAACAAAGCCACATGATCGCCCCGAAACGCCGCCTCATTGGAAAACATGCCATGAAGTGAGAGTGGCCCCTTGGCGAGAACACCCGTTTCCTCGCGCAATTCCCGCATCGCTGCATCGCGCAAGGTCTCGCCGCGCTCAACCCCGCCGCCGGGCAAGAACCAGCCTTTGACATAACCATGCCGCACCAGCCACACGCGGTTGCCGTCAACCGCAGCCACCCGCACACCTAACGTTTTGCCCCGCCGAAACCGCGAAAGAACCTGAAATACGCGCATCGGCAGATGAGTCATTCTAAGCTCTTTCAGGGTTTGGCCTTGCCAAGGCGGGACGGCTGTTCCATTTATGCCAAATCACGAGAAAGCAAAAGCACAAGTCATGGCCCAAATCACCATCCGTCCCGTTCTCACCAAAAAAGACCAGATTGCATTCCTGAAAGTGCCCTTCCCAATCTATGCCGAGGATAAGAACTGGGTGGCCCCCCTGTTTTTGGAGCGCTTGGAGCATCTCAGTGAAAAGAAGAACCCCTATTTCAAACATGCCGAGGCCCACCTGTTCATTGCAGAGAAAGATGGCAAGCCCGTGGGCCGCATCAGCGCCCAAATCTGCCAGTTGCATCAGGAGCGCTACAAGGACGCCACCGGCCAATTCGGCTTTCTCGAAGCGGTGGATGATCCAGCCGTTTTTGCAGCACTCTTCAAAACCGCTGAGGACTGGTTGCGCGCCAAAGGCATGAAACGGGTTCTTGGGCCATTTTCTTTTTCCATCAATGATGAAATCGGCCTGCTCATCGACGGCTTTGATACCATCCCCAATATGATGATGGGCCATGCTCCGCGCTCTTATTTAAAGCGCGTTGAAGAACAAGGCTATACCAAGACCAAGGATGTTTTGGCCTATGAGTTTGACAATGTGAAAGGCCTGCCCCCCACCATGCGCAAAATGGTGGCCCGCATGATGGCATCAGGCGATCTCACAGTGCGCCCCCTGAACAAAAAGAACATGGCCAGCGAAATTGATATTGTCATGGATATTTTCAATGATGCCTGGTCAGAGAATTGGAATTTTGTTCCTTTCACCAAAGCAGAAATCGAAATGTTGGTACAACTGTTCAAGATGTTACTCGATGCAAAAGCTGTGCAGATCGCTTCATGGAAGGGCGAGCCTGCCGCTTTTGTGATTGCCATTGCCAATATCAACGAATGGTTTCAGGGCCTCGATGGCCAAGTTTTGCCGTTCGGAATATTCAAACTTTTGCCCAAGGTGCTGAGTGGCCGCTCGCGGTCCGTGCGCGTGCCGTTGATGGGGGTAAAGAAAAAATTTCAGGATGGAGCCTTGGGTGCGGGGCTGGCCCTGGCCACCATTCAAGCGGCCTCTGACCATGTGATCAGCAAGGGTGTGACCCATGGTGAATTTTCGTGGATCTTGGAAGATAATATGCGTGTCCGCCACATTCTCGAAAGCATGGGTGCGCGTGTTTACAAAACCTACCGCGTCTTTGAAAAGCAGCTGTGAACTTCACGCTCGCGCATTTTTCTGATTTACATTTGGGCCCCTTGCCGAAAGGTGCTGCCTTTCATGCCTTCCGCGTGAAACGCATGATCGGCGCGGCCTCATGGGCCTTCACCCGCCGCAAAAAACATCAACCCGATATCGCCGAAGCGCTGTTGCAAGACATCAGAGCCCATAAGCCCGACCACATCGCCTTCACCGGCGATGCCGCCAACATCGCCAGCCCGTTGGAGTTCCCGATTCTGCGCCAATGGCTCGACCGATTGGGAAAACCGCAGGATGTTTCTTTCACACCCGGCAATCACGACGCCTACGTGCCTGTCGCCCATGAAAAAGCCTTGGGACTTTTCGCGCCCTTCATGGCCAGCGATATGAAAACTGAGACAGCTTTTCCTTTCGTGCGTTTGCGCCGCAATGTGGCTTTGATCGGCCTTAACAGTGCCGAACCGCGTGGGCTGCACAGTGCGCAAGGCCGCCTTGGCCCAACCCAACGCGAGCAACTCCGCCTGCGCCTGCGCCAATTGCGCGCCAAGGGTTTTTATCGCTTGGTGATGATCCATCATCCACCCGGCCCGGGACTCGCCAGCAGATTCCGCAATTTGACCGACGCGCCCGAACTCAAATCTATTCTCTGCGATGAAGCCGTGGAACTTGTCATCCACGGGCATAATCACCGCCGCGAACTCAATTGGCTTGATCAGGGCAGCGCCCGCGTGCCCGCCATTGGCGTGCCATCTGCGACGATGACGGAGTTGGACCACCACCCGGCAGAATGGAATCTCTACGACATCTCGCGCCACAAGGGCGGTTGGCGAACCCTGGTGAAAATCCATCAATGGCAGGGCGCAAGCATTGGCTTCGCACCTGCGGCTGAATTTGCGCTAGGGCCATAGCATGTCGCTCGTTGCTCGCCTTCTCACCCGCATGGTTCTCATCCGTTTTGGCGTCATCCTTTTTGGTCTGTCCGCCTTTGTGTTGACGTTGGAAGTGGTGAGCTTTCTCACCGACATACTCCATATCGCCAATAATCCATTGCTCTCCGTCCTCACCTATGGGGCATTTCGCCTGCCCGGAATCATCTCTCTGTTTCTGCCGACAAGTCTGCTCTTGGCATTGTTGATGACAATGACAGAGCTTTCTTACCGCAATGAATTGACCGCTATTTGGGCCACTGGCATTTCGCCCACAAGATTGATCATTAAACTTCTGCCGCTGGCGCTGCTGGTTGGGACTTTTCATTTTGTGGTGATGGATCAGGGCGTGCCCCGCGCCGCGCCTTATCTCCGCAGCTGGGGCATTGGTGATTATGCCACGCGCAAATTCAACACCGCCACGAATGATCCTGTGTGGATCAGGTCCGGGCCAGACATCATGCGCGCCGAAAAAATTTCTGATGATGGCGGAACGCTTTTCAAACTCATCATCTTCCGCCGCGAGAACGCCGGGCAATTGCAGTCAGAAGTTTTTGCCGACTCTGCGTCACAGAAAGATGGCAACTGGTTGCTCAACAACGTCACGACTTATTATGCAACAGGCGAAGAGCCGAGCCATATCGCGCATCTGGTCTATCAAGGCCACATCACGTTGGCCTCAAACAAACTTGCTTCACCAGAGGAAATGTCACTCCACGAACTTTCAACTTTCATCGCCAACAAGGGCTATGGTGTGAGGCCCAGCTATGTTTATGAAACCTGGTGGCACAAACGATTGACGCCGCTGCTCATTGCGTTGGTCATGCTCACACTCTGCGTGCCGCTCGGCACCTATTTCCGCCGTGGTGGCGGCTTGGGAATGATCTTCCTCGTTGGTGTTGGGCTTGGGTTTATTTATTTTGTGGTGGACGGCGTGGCGATGACGTTGGGTGAACAAGGGTCAATAGCACCCTGGATGGCGGCATGGGGGCCAATCATGATGTTTGGCGCAATGGCCGTGGCTCTCCTGTCGCGCACGGATCACGTATGAAACGGCGCGCTGGTATTTTGATCAATCTCGTTTCCGGTCGTGGCAACGGCAAAGGCCAAGCCTTGGCCGAGCACTTGCAAAATGCCGAGCACATTAACCTTTGTGTCTTGGATAATTTCAGCGCCTTCACGCCGGGCCTCGATCAAATGGCAAAGGATGGCGTCACCGATCTTTTTATCTCATCAGGTGACGGCACGGTCCAAGCCGCCCTCACCCATGTGGTGCAATCAGGCCGCTGGGCCGAAAGGCCGCGCATCTGCATTCTGCCGCATGGCACCACAAACCTTTCAGCGGGCGATATTGGCTTTCAGCGCCGGGCAATCTCTGCCCAGGCCGCCTTCATCACATCATTGCCGCAAGCAAAAACCAAAACGCGGCACAGTCTTCACGTCATCAACCCCAAAACGGGCGGTCCGCGCCATGGGCTGACATTTGGTGCAGGAGCCGCCGCCACGGCAACACGCCACGCGCAAGTGGTTTACAACGATAGGGGTGTCAAAGGCGGCTTGGCCTCGCTGGCCACCATTGCCTCAGCCTTAGGCAAGGCCGCCTTCACCACAGCACGAGCCGGCGATTTGAGTAGGCTTGATCGACCTTGCATGATGCAAATTGAACCCGACGGCGATTTAAAACAGCACGGACCGCAGTTGATGTTTATGGCGACAACTTTGAACCATCTGTTTTTTAAGACCAATCCTTTTTGGGGTGAACGCAAAGGGCCAATAAGGGCAACTGCCATTCCATTTCCTGTGCCCAACATTATTCGCTGGGCCTTGCCTTTGATGTATGGTGGAGACGATCGCAAAGTGCCTGACTCCGCCTGGAGTTTTTCCGGCAATGGATTTTCAATCCGCTGTGAGGAACCTTATGTGATGGATGGCGAGTTTTTCGAAGGTCCCGAAAATGGACCCTTGCGCGTTGAGGCTGGCCCAGCCTTCACCTTCATCACCGGTTAGTTTGCCACAACTTCCTTGAAGATGGCGATGATCTGATCGATGTCTTCCTTCGTGTGCGCGGCCGAAACAGAACAGCGCAGCAGGCACAATCGGTTCGGCGTTCCCGGTGGCACAGCCATATTGACGTAGACACCGCCTTGAAACAGTGCATTCCATTTGGCGATAGTTGTCAGTTCATCGGGCATCTTAACCGCGATGACCGGGCTCACCACATCTGTGCCCATCGCAAAACCAAGGCCCTTGAGGCCGTTATAGAGTTGTTCCGAATTGGCCCACAACCGCGCGCGCCGCTCCGGCTCTGCTTTCAGAATGCGCAGCGCTTCAAGTGAGGTAGCAATCGACGCTGGCGAGGCCGAAGCGGTGAACATATAGGGCCGCATCGTATAGCGCAGCGTGTCAAACAGCGGATGATTGCCTGCAGCAAATCCACCAATGGCGCCAACGCTTTTGGAAAACGTGCCGACCACAAAATCAACATGCTGCTCCAGCCCCGCTTCGTCACCAAGCCCGCGTCCATTGGGGCCGAGCACACCAAAACTATGGGCATCATCGACGAGCAGTTGAAAATCATATTTCTTTTTCAGGTCGACAAAATCTTTGAGCGGCGCACGGTCCCCCAACATCGAATAGATACCTTCAAGGACAACAAGCTTGCCGCCTTCGCTGTCTTCGCTGCGCGCCAGACGCTTTTCAAGATCGGCCGCATCATTGTGTCGAAAGCGCACCAGTTTCGCACCCGAAAGCGTGCACCCATCATAAATCGATGAGTGCGAATCCGCGTCGAGGTAGATCGTATCCTTAGGCCCGGCGAGGCCCGAGAGAATACCCAGATTGGCTTGATAACCAGTGGTGAACACGATGCAATGCTTCAAGCCCAGAAACCCAGCCAGTTCCGCTTCCAGTGCCGTGTGCAAACCAAAGCTGCCATTGGCAATGCGTGAACCCGTCGTGCCCGTACCAAATTCCGTCAGCGCCTTTTGTCCTGTGGCAATGCAGCGCTCATCAAACGTAATGCCCATATAATTATTGGTGCCCGCCAATAAAATCTCGCGGTTGCCCACCATGGCGCGCGTGGGCGAAAGCATTCTGTCGTTGGTCACACCCAGTGCATTAAACCCCATATCCACCATGCGCTGAAAACGTTCCGCCACGCCGCGATGTTTTTCGAGGAGATCAACCATATCAGGCCTTGTTCAAACGGGTTTGCACATAACTGGCCAGATCGCCAACCGTGCGAATATTAGAGACAGCATTCATCGGAATTTCAATGTCGAAATGGTCTTCAACTTCCATGATGAAATCGAGAACACCAACGGAATCGATGTTGAGCTCAGCGGGAATATCAGTGGCCGAAGAAAGTACTTTGGTCTCAGGATTAAACGGCGCAAGCAAAGTGATGAGAACGGGAATGATGTCAGATATTTCAGTCATGGCGCACTTCTAGTCGGTTGGCGTTCAGGCGGCAACCAGCCATGTTCGCGGTACCACGCGACAGTTTGCATCATGCCCTGCTCCAATTTCACTGGCTGGACCACAGGCCAGATCCAGCCCTTGGCCACCCAATCAGGATGATAGACCTCCGCCATCTTTTGGCGTGAAGTAAAAGCCACGCGACCGCGAACTCTTGCCCCAATTTCTGCAAGGCCCGCCATGGCGTGAATAAAACCATGCGGCAAATGCACAATTTTCTGGGGCGTTCCATAAAGTTTACGGGCCACCGTTACGAGATCGCTCCAACTGTAACCCAAGCTCTGGTCATCCAGCTCAAACACCGCATGGGCCGTCGCATCAACAGATTCACATGCCACCTTGGCAAAGTCGCCAACATAGAGCAGCGAGAAGCGCCCATCCTTTCGTCCCGGCAAATAGGCTGTGCGCGACAGCAAGGATTTGAACAATGGCAATGAAGATGAATCACCAGGCCCATAAATTGCCGGCGGACGCAGAATCAAAACATCGAAATCTTCATCATCATGCGGCAAGAGAAATTGCTCAGCCGCAGCTTTGCTGGCCCCATAATCAGAAAGCTTGGGCTCGCGTGCGGTGAGTGAAGAGACATAGACAAAGCGCGGCACATGGGCCCGGCGCGCCGCCAGAAACAGGCGTTTGGTGCCTTCCACATTTATTTCAAAATAGTCTTGGCGCGAACGCGCCGCTGTGGCACCGCCCACATGCAAGACAACATCTGCCCCTTCGACCAATTTGGCCAAAGCCGCTTCATCACGCAGATCACCTGCGACAACATTCGCGCATTTACCCGCCAACGCTTCGGGCTTGCGCGCCAAGGCCACCACATCATGCCCCGCCGCCAAAAGCTGTGGCAAAATGAATGCGCCGGAAAAGCCTGTGGCTCCCGTCAGTGCAACGCGAATGCGGCGATTTGTTTTAGGCCTGCGCGGGGGCAATGACTGTCATCTCGCCGGAAAGATATTTGAGGCGGGCACCCGCGCGCGAAAGCTTACCAGAAGACGTAAAAGGCAGGCTGCGTGGTGCGACAAGAACAATATCGCAATCAACGCCGGAACCTTGATGCACCAACTTGGCAACATCGCGGCGCAACTGATCTTGGACAGGGGCTTCCGTGCTACGGCATTCCACCAGCACGACAACTTCATCATCGCCATCTTCGCCTTCAACGGCAAAGGCCGCCACATCGCCAGATTTGAGTTCGCCGTTTTGCTCTGCCGCCCATTCAATGTCCTGCGGCCAAATATTGCGGCCATTGTGCAAGATCAAATCCTTGGCGCGGCCGGTGACAACAATCTCACCATCAAGCAGATAGCCCATATCGCCCGTGTCGAGAAATCCACGCTCATCCACCGCATCAGCGGTTGATTCAGCATTATTGAAATAGCCGCTCATCAGGCTATTGCCCTTAACGAAAATTCGCCCAATTTGCCGCGCCGCCAAAGTTTCGCCCGCCGCATTGCGCACTTCCATCTCATGGCCCGGAATAATCCGCCCGCAAACCACAAAGCCGCGCGCATCTGGCGCATCGGCCGGAACAGCAATGGCCATGTTGTCATCATGCACCGCTTTGCGGTCCACATGATCCACCCGCAGCGGCTGGCCCAGCTTTGAGAAGGAAATCGCCAGCGTCGATTCTGCCATGCCATAGCAAGGCAAGAACGCCAGAGAAGAAAACTTGCCTGCGCCCAATGAAGCCGCGAAAGCTTTCAAAACATCAGGCCGCACCATATCGCCGCCAATGCCTGCCACGCGCCAGCAGGAAAGATCAAGCTTCACGGCCTCTGACCCGACACGCTTGGCTGCAAGATCATACCCAAAAGTTGGCGAGAAAGAAATCGTGCAGCGATTGTCTGAAATCAGTTTCAGCCACAAAGCCGGGCGCCGCGCAAACGATGTTGTCGCCAGATAATCGACACTGCATTGCGACAACATCGGACTCAAACAGAAACCCACAAGACCCATGTCATGGTAAAACGGCAGCCAGGAAAAACCCCGGTCCGTCGGTCTGATGTTCATGCCAAAGGCCAACATGCCATTGGCATTGGTCATGATGGCGCGTTGCGAAATCAAAACCCCCTTGGGCGCAGATGTCGAACCGGATGAATATTGAATATAGGCAACTTCGTCAGCGCCAAAGCCTTTCAGTTTCGACATGGCCTCCGGCAGAACCGCCAAGTCTTCGTGGGTAAACACCAGGTCGACGCCAGCCAGAGCTGCCGCCACGCGAATACTATCAACTTGTTCCAGGGGAGTGACAATGCAATGCGCATCGGCGGCCCGCAACATGCCCGCAATGCGAACCTCATAGGCATCCTTGCCACCAATATACATGCTATAAGGCACCGGACATGGAATGAGGCCCGCATATTGGCAGGCAAAAAATGTAATCACAAATTCAGGGCCTGTCTCGGCCACGATGGCCACACGGTCCATCCGTTTCAGTCCGGTGGAAAGCAGTTTTCGCGCCGTCACCAAAGCCCGGCGGCGCATTTCAGTATAACCGAGCACAGATGACAGCGCCCCACGGCCAGAATAAAAATTAAACCCCGTCACACCTTGTGCAGCGTAATCCAGAGCTTCGGCCAAAGTCATAAAATCTGCCACCCGCTGCGGCAAATCCCGATTGATTGTGGGAGTTCTCACCAACGGTATCTCTGATACCGATGGGATATTTACTGCAAGTGTTCCAGTCAATTTATCCGCCTGCGCTTCTTTTGCCTGAAACGAATTTACCAAGTCAGCGGCGAAGCGGAAATCACATGGTGTTTCAGTTTGTAACTGAATATATCCCCAAGAATAAATGACGGTCATGCTTCATCCGTCACATAATTGCAATCTGCTGCGAGAGAATCAGAATTTCAAATGGCCTGTCGCCAAAGCCCAGGCCACAAGACCCAGCACACCAAACAAAATGCCCGTCACCCAAGCATAGATCATCTCGTACAGGCTATAACCCTGCTGCGTTAAACGCCGCACCCCAACTGCATTCGAAAGTCGATCCTGCGCCACATAGCGGTGCGCGAGATAACGAACAACGGCATCACTCATTTCGCCCATATCACGCGATTCAAAAACAACGTCGCGGTTGTTCTCACGCTGCTGGAAAAGCCGATAGGTTTTCGGATCCGGTTCCATTTCAACTGTCGAGATCAGATCAATCCACAATCGCGGCGTCTCGCCATCCTGCAAATTCAGTTCAAACAAAGCTTGCGCCGCAGCATGGCCCGCAAGAGCTGGCAAAATTGCATCACGCAGCGCCTCCAGTCGCAAGGCCCGCGCATCACGCAAGTTCAGCACTGCATCAAGTTTTGCAGCCTCGCTTAGTCTTGCTTGTTTCAGCGCTTTCAGAAAAGCGTCAGCATCAGCCATTTATACGTTCCATCTGTGCCATTTCAGGTCAAGTATCAGAAGACCTGAAGATCCTAAAGCCGTGTTGCAGCTTTGGTGCCATGCACGTTAACCTTGGCCCGCCCGAAGGGGCGCGCCACCAAGCCCAACAGACCAACATCTGACAGGCCTTCAACCCCCATGTCCATATCAAGAGTGCGCGCGCTTGCACTGCGCGAACCAAAAACAAGATCCCATAGCGAAAGCATGGTGGCATAGTTGGAGTCAGTATCGCGGCGCAGCGCATGGTGATGCACCCAGTGAATCGACGGCGTGACAATGATGAGGGATAACCATTGTTCAAACATCTCAGGCAGTTTCATATTTGAATGTTGAAACAGCGCCGCCACCACGATCAGCGTTTCAAATATCAACACGGATGCGATGGGCACACTGAGGAGCCACACCAGCAAGGCCCTAACACAGGCAGAGAGTGCCACTTCACCAAAATGAAATCGCAAACCTGTTGATGAATCGAGCGCTTCATCAAGATGGTGCACTTCATGAAATCGCCAGAGAAATGGAATGACGTGATTGAGCCTGTGCCAAGCATAGATCCACAGATCGAGCACCAGAAGATCAAGCGCAATGTTCCACCAGCCCGGGCGCAGGCCCAGCCCATGGTGGGGAGCAAAAGCCGAAAGCGGCAAAACCACCAGTGGTCCTAAAACCACATTAAGCCCGGCGAGCGAAAAATTCCGCCCCAGCTGCGCCAAACTATGGCGCACCGCCACCATGGGATATAAGCGCTCAAGCCCGAATATGAAGACGAAGGCGACACCAATGACACCAGCCTTGCTCATCATAAAATCAATCATCAAGTGTCCTCTTCACGCCAAGCGCCAACGTCAGTTTAGCAAGTTCGAAAAGGAATGGTGTCGGGAGAGGGAGTTGAACCCCCGACCCCAGGATTATGATTCCCGTGCTCTAACCAACTGAGCTACCCCGACACGTTCGCGCCGTATAGGGAATGCATCCCCCAAAAGTCAAGCGCATGGCTCATGCCCTTTGTGCTTCTTCTTCGCCCTTGTCGCCAAGAACAAATGTGCGCCACAGCGAGATGCCTGCAAAATAAAGTGAGGCCAACCCGAACAGCCCAAGCTGCAGCTTATAGAGCCAATCTGAATAATCCGGGTTGCGGCCGGAGATGACAAGACTGAGCGTCATCGCAGCCCAAAGCACCGTCATCGGAATGGTGACACTGCGCCAATGGGTGACACGCAAGGGGTGTACGAACTTCACTGGAATAAATGTCAACACACTGAGGAAGATCACGGTCACAAAATTAATAACCCAACCCGTGTTGAACAAATAGAAATAAAGCACCACCACATTCCAGATCGCCGGGAAGCCCACGAAGTAATAGTCAAAGCTCTTCATGCCCACATTGGCGAAAGTGTAGCAGGAAACTGCCATGATCAATGCGCCGCAGATCAAGCTCCACGTTTGGCCTGCAAAGATGAAGGGCACGGGCACCATATTGAACCAATAGATCATCAAGGCCGGCACAGCCACATAGGTGAAAAAGTCTATGACCAGATCAAGCGAAGCACCATCAAAATTAGGCGTGTATTCATGGACCCGCGCCCGCCGCGCCAGAGTGCCATCAACGCCGTCAACAAACAACGCCAAGCCCAGCCACATGAACGCGGCCACGGCATCACCTTTGAGAACATTGACCAGCGCCAGGAAACCCAGCACGATGCCACTGGTGGTAAAAGCGTGGACAGACCAGGCCATGCCCTTCTTGATTTCATGTTCAACATTGGGCTTCAGATGAAGTTTGGCCATGGGTTCTCCTGTGGCCACTATAGGAAGGCCAGCCGCCCGGCGCAATCACGCCATGCGTTTGAATTCGAGCAACGTAAAGAACCCCAGGGGTTTGACAGGCCGGATTGAAACCAGCCGGAGCTTCTCGCTCACCAAAAGCGTGTCCACCGGGAACTCCGGCCGCCACCCCAGCTTTGTGGTGTGTTTGGCTAGGCCCTTCTCGATGGCCCCACGCAATCCGTTCTCAACACTGAAATGGTTGACGATCAACACTGTGCCGCCGGGCTTGGTTACCCGCGCCAGTTCATGCACAACCTTGGCGGGGTCGGGCACCACTGTCAGCACATAGGTGGCAATGGTAACATCAAAGCTTTCGTCGGCAAATTGTAAATCGCCCGCGTCCATTTCCAGCAGCGCCTCAATGTTGCTGGCTTTCGATTTCTTCACCCGGGCACGCGCGCGGTCAAGCATTTCGCACGACAGATCAATTCCCGTGACACAGAGCTGCGGCCCATAGTGGGGCAAGGCAAGCCCTGTGCCGACGCCAACGTCCAGCAGCCGCCCGGAAAATCGCCCAGCCTCACGGGTGGCATGGCGCATTCCGGCGGTGACCAGCCGACCGAAGGTCGCGTCATAGACGGGTGCCCAACGCCGATAGGCCTTGCGCACATCATCTTCATCCATCTTCTGCAGTTGACGCACTTGGACCATGTTCCCTCCGAGTTGCGTCGCAAATAGACTACAAAGCGTCGCTATATCAAGCAGATTGTGCGATGGCACCAACCGACCGGGTGAATAGGACCCGAGGTTGCTGCAGCGAAATGAAACCACCGCCCCAAACCCGCATGCCAGAGCCTTGGCCTTCATAGAACACAGCCGCCTGCCCCGGTGAGACACCATATTCCCCACCATCAATGGCAAGCATCGCCCCGGCCCCATGGGCGCGGATGCTGGCCGCCACGGGGGCGCGGGTTGAACGAATGCGCGCGAAGATCGATTGGGGCTCATCACCGAGCGGCTTCGGCCCCAGCCAATTGACATCGCCAATGGCAATCTCATTGCGCTTCAAAGCTTCGCGCGGACCGACGACCACGCGGGCCTGCGCCGCATCGAGACTGATCACATAGAGCGGTTCTGTGCTGCTGACACCAAGGCCTTTGCGCTGGCCGATGGTGTAATGAATGATCCCGTCGTGCTGGCCGAGCACGCGGCCTTCCAAATCCACAACCTCGCCGACCCGCGCCGCGTCCGGTCGAAGCCTGGTGATCACTTCGGCATAATTGCCATCCGGCACGAAGCAAATGTCCTGGCTGTCGGGCTTGTCGGCCACGCTCAGCCCCAACTCCTGCGCCACGGCCCGTGCTTCGGGCTTGGTCAAAAGACCCAGCGGAAAGCGCAGATAGTCCAGCTGCGCCTGCGTGGTGGCGAAGAGGAAATAGCTTTGGTCCCGCGCTGTGTCGGCAGGTGTGTACAAATCGCGGTGGCCTGAACCGTCTGAACGTGCCCGGCTTTCTACGTAATGTCCCGTCACCAAGGCGCTCGCATCGAGATCATGGGCATAACCCAACAGATCAGCGAATTTCACAGTCTGGTTGCAGCGCACGCAGGGAATGGGCGTGGCACCTTGCACATAGGCTTCGGCGAAATCATCCATCACGCTTTCCTTGAAGCGCGATTCAAAATCCAACACGTAATGCGGAATATTGAGATGGGCAGCAACGCGCCGTGCATCATGAATATCCTGCCCCGCACAACAAGCCCCCTTGCGGCGAATGGCTTCGCCATGATCATAGAGTTGCAGCGTGATTCCCACCACATCATAGCCCGCCAGTTTGAGCAGCGCTGCCGTAACCGACGAGTCAACGCCTCCCGACATGGCACAAACCACCCGGTGGCTTTCCGGCGCACCGGCAAGCCCCATGGCCTCATGAACGAGGCGGATGATCTTTGGGTCCACTTTCATCGCGCCCTTCTGGGCCTTTTGCAAAAATCTTTCAAGCCAGCCGGAATATGGCCCCGGATGTGCCGAATTGGACCAACATTTGCGCAGGCGTTTGTAATTTGTTTATTTCCACTTAGGTCATTCTTAAGGCCCTCATGGCATGGTGATCAGGTGCGGAAGGGCCAGTTGCCCGAACTTCGCGAGGTCAGTTTGTGAGTATGCGTCAATGAATGGTCAGTTGCGTCCACGCGTCAATTACGTCATCGGGCCCGATGGCAGTCCCTTGACGATCGCCGATCTTCCGCCCCCCGGTTCGCACCGTTGGGTGATCCGCCGCAAGGCTGAAGTCGTCGCTGCCGTCAGGGGCGGCCTGCTCTCTCTGGAAGAGGCATGCAGCCGTTATACACTCACCGTC
>Ga0209583_10000072_pt1 | contig 30726 bp, 29 predicted proteins | sample Str014_FD_187201 | JGI IMG/M metagenome (GOLD analysis project Ga0209583, IMG submission 187201) | Freshwater sediment microbial communities in response to fracking from Pennsylvania, USA - Straight Creek_MetaG_SC_2014 (SPAdes) (version 2) | ecosystem: Environmental > Aquatic > Freshwater >... | reverse complement strand
GGTGGTGGCTATGGAGGTGGTGGAAATGCCGGTGGCGGCTTCGGTGGTGGCGGTGGGGGCCGTCGCAGCGGCCGCTGAACGGTGGAGCGGCGAAACGGATTGCACAGTGGTCCGTGATTCGTCGCAAGCTACAATCTAGGGCTTTGCCAAGTACTTGATTTCAGGAGAGAAAAACATGGCCATCGAACGTACCTTGTCGATCATCAAACCCGACGCCGTCGCGAAGAACGTGATCGGTCAGATCTACGCCCGCTTCGAAGGTGCCGGCCTCAAGGTGATCGCCGCGAAGATGGTGCACCTGTCGCGTGGTGAAGCGGAACAGTTCTACGCGGTGCACAAGGCGCGCCCGTTCTTCAAGGACCTGGTCGACTTCATGGTTTCGGGCCCGGTGATGATCCAGGCGCTCGAAGGCGAAGGCGCGATCCTGAAGAACCGTGATCTCATGGGTGCGACCGATCCGAAGAAGGCCGAGAAGGGCACGATCCGCGCGGATTTCGCCGACAGCATCGACGCGAACGCGGTGCACGGCTCCGACGCCGCCGAAACGGCTGCGGTCGAGATCGCATTCTTCTTCGCCGGCTTGAACGTTTACAGCCGCTGAAGACTCGAAGCGCCTCCGACGTGAGGCTCGCGCCATGACAGTCGCCAACCTGCTCGAATTCGATCGCGACCAGCTGGCTGCATTCTGCGAGCAGCTCGGCGAGAAACGGTTTCGCGCGACGCAGTTGTTCCGCTGGATCCACCAAAAGGGCGCGAGCGATTTCGGGCGGATGTCCGATCTGGCGAAATCGCTGCGCGACAAACTCACGGGCCGCGCCTCGATCATCGCGATGCCGGTGATCAGCGAGCAGGCGTCGACCGACGGCACGATCAAGTGGTTGTTCGATGCAGGCGCAGGCAACGCGATCGAGACCGTGTTCATTCCGGAAGACGATCGCGGCACGCTGTGCATCTCGTCGCAGGCAGGGTGCGCCGTTGGTTGCCGCTTCTGCTCGACGGGTCACCAGGGTTTCAGCCGAAACCTCACCACCGGTGAAGTCATCGGCCAACTCTGGTTCGCCGAACACCATCTGCGCAAGCGCCTGAATTTGCCAGAAGGCCAACGTGCCATCACCAATGTCGTGATGATGGGCATGGGCGAGCCGCTGCAGAACTATTCGGCGTTGGTGCCCGCATTGCGCATGATGCTCGACGACCACGGCTACGGCCTGTCGCGCCGGCGCGTGACGGTCTCGACCTCCGGCGTCGTGCCGATGATCGAGCGGCTGCGCGACGATTGCCCGGTCGCGCTCGCAGTCTCGCTGCATGCGCCCAACGATGCGCTGCGCGACGACCTCGTGCCGCTAAACCGCAAGTACCCGTTGCACGAGCTGCTCACGGCCTGCCGCGGCTATCTGGCGAAGGCGCCGCGCGACTTCATCACGTTCGAGTACTGCATGCTCGACGGCGTCAACGACACCGTTGAGCACGCGCGCGAGCTGCTCGCGCTGGTGAACGACAAGTACACCGGGATCTCGTGCAAGTTCAACCTGATCCCCTTCAACCCGTTCCCGGAATCCGGCCTGACGCGCTCGCCGAACGACCGAGTCGCCGCGTTCGCTCGCGTGTTGCAGGAAGGAGGCCTGGTGGCCACCGTGCGCAAGACCCGCGGCGACGACATCGCTGCCGCATGCGGCCAACTCGCAGGCGAAGTGCAGGATCGCACCAACGCCAAAGTCCGCATGACGCGTGCGCCGGTAAAGGTGCACCGCAGCGGTTCGTTGGTGGCCGAAGCGATCGTCGCCGGTCGGCAGGAGCGCAACGCATGATGGCGTCGGGGCTGCCGGGCTCCGCGCGGGCGGGGGTTGTGGGGCTGTTGCTCTTCGCGGCGCTCGCCGGTTGCTCGACGCAGACCACCGTGGTCGGATCGGTCGGTGACGGCAAGGATCTCGTGACCGCCTCCGACGAGAGCGACGCCAGCAAACGCGCGCACCTGCGCATGGAGCTCGCCTCCGGCTACTTCGGCCGCGGCCAGATGACGACGGCGCTCGACCAGGTCAAGCTCGCACTGCAGGCCGACCCGACGCTGGGCGAGGCTTACAACCTGCGTGGCCTCATCTACGCGAACCTCGGCGACGAGAAGCTGGCCGAGGAGAGCTTCCGCCGCGCGCTGCAGTTGAACCCGCGCGACGCCGACACGATGCAGAACTTCGGCTACTACCTCTGCCAGAAGAAGCGTTACCCCGAAGCGAGCGCGATGTTCGACCAGGCGCTGGCGGTGCCACAGTACCGCGATCAATCGCGCACCTTGCTGACCAAGGGCGTGTGCGAGGCCTTCGCCGGACAGCTCGCCGAGTCGGAGGCAACGCTGCTGCGCGCATACCAGCTCGATCCTCAGAACCCGTCTACCGCGGTGAATCTCTCCGAGGTGTTGTACCGCCGCGGCGACTACGAACGCGCGCGCTTCTACATCCGCCGCGTCAACTCGAACCCGCAGTTCACCGGCTCGCAGACGCTGTGGCTCGCAGCGCGCATCGAGCAGCGGCTGGGCAACCGCTCCGGCGTACAAGATCTGGGTGACCAATTGCGCCGGCGCTTCCCCGATTCGCGTGAAGCAGCGTCTTTCGAACGGGGCCAATTCGATGAGTGATCAACCGGAGTCGACCTCGGCACCCGCACCGCGGCCTACCACCGCGGGCGGGCTCCTGCGCCAGGCGCGGCAGGCGCAGGGCCTTCACATCGCGGCGCTGGCCGCGGCGATCAAGGTCGTTCCGCGCAAGCTCGAGCTGCTCGAATCCGACCAGTTCGATCAGCTGCCCGACGCCACCTTCACGCGGGCGCTGGCTCAAACCGTCTGCCGCACGTTGAAGGTCGATGCAGTGCCCATCCTCGCGCTGCTGCCACCCTTGAGCGGACACCGCCTCGAGCACGTCGGCGAGGGGCTGAACACGCCGTTCCGTGAGCGGCCGGGGCAGCTCGTACCCAAGGAGTGGGCCAGTGTCGCGAGCCCGGTGCTGTGGATGGCGGGTTTGATCGTCGCGCTCACGATTGCGGTCTACGCGATGCCGGCGGAGTGGCTGCGCTTCGCCACCTCGTCGACCGTTACTCGGCCGCGGCCTGCCGTCGGCGCGGTTACCGCGCCGACGGCGGCCAACCAAGAAACCACCGCCGCCGTCGCCGTGCCCGCTTCGGTCGCGCCCATCGCTGCCGAATCGGCCTCCGCAGTCGCGCCCAGCGCTGTCGAAGCAACCGCCGATACGCCGGACGCGGTGACCGAAGCGGCCGCCTCCGGCGTGCTGCAATTCCACGCCAGCGCGCCTTCGTGGATCGAGGTGACCGACGCGCGCGGTCAGGCACTGATATCGCGCGTCATCGAGCCGGGTGAGAACGTCGGGCTGGACGGCGTCGTGCCGATGAAGATCAAGATCGGCAACGCGAAAGTCACGCAGGTCATCTTCAAGGGCCAGCCGGTGGAGCTGGCCACCTACACGCGCGAGAACGTGGCCCGGTTCGAACTCAAGTAGCGCAAGGCGCGAGACCATCATGATCGACATGAATCTGCCTTCTTCGCCCTTCGAAGCCATCGACGATTTCGTCGAACCGGCACTGCCGCCCGCGCACCGAACGCGTCAGGCGAAGGTCGTCTGGGGCTCGCGCATCGTCACTGTCGGCGGTGGCGCGCCGGTGCGGGTTCAGGCGATGACCAACACCGACACGGTCGACGCGATCGGCACCGCGATCCAGGTCAAGGAACTGGCGATCGCCGGTTCGGAGATGGTGCGCATCACCGTCAACACGCCCGAGGCCGCGGCCCAGGTGCCCTACATCCGCGAGCAGCTCGACCGCATGGGCATCGACGTGCCGCTCATAGGCGATTTCCACTACAACGGCCACCGCCTGTTGACCGACTACCCGGCCTGCGCCGAGGCGCTGAGCAAGTACCGTATCAACCCCGGCAACGTCGGCAAGGGCGACAAGCACGACAAGCAGTTCGCGTTGATGGTCGAGGCCGCGGCGAGGTACGACAAGGCCGTGCGCATCGGCGTCAACTGGGGCAGCCTCGACCAGGAACTGCTGACCGAGATGATGGACGCGAACGCCACGCTCGCCGAGCCGTTCGAGCCGCAGCAGATCATGTACCGCGCGATCCTCACCTCGGCGATCCAGTCGGCGCGGCGCGCCGAATCGCTGGGCCTGCGCGGCGACCAGATCATTCTGTCCTGCAAGATGAGCGGCGTGCAGGATCTGATCAGCGTCTACCGCGCGCTCGCCAAGCGCTGCGACTACGCGCTGCACCTCGGCCTCACCGAAGCCGGCATGGGCACCAAGGGCACGGTCGCGTCGACCGCCGCGCTTGGCGTGCTGCTGCAAGAAGGCATCGGCGACACGATCCGCGTCTCGCTGACGCCGCAGCCGGGCGAGGCACGCACGCAAGAGGTGGTGGTCGCGCTCGAGATCCTGCAGGCGCTCGGCCTGCGCCAGTTCAACCCCAGCGTCACGGCCTGCCCGGGCTGCGGCCGCACGACGAGCACGACGTTCCAGGAGCTCGCGAAGCAGATCGACGACTTCCTGCGCGCGCAGATGCCGGTATGGAAGGCGAAGTACCCAGGCGTCGAGAAAATGAAGGTCGCGGTGATGGGCTGCATCGTAAACGGCCCCGGCGAGAGCAAGCACGCCGACATCGGCATCAGCCTGCCCGGCAACGGCGAGGCGCCGGCCGCGCCGGTGTTCATCGACGGCGAGAAGGCGCTGACCTTGCGCGGCGACAACATCGCGAACGAGTTCCACGCGCTGGTCGAGCGCTACATCGACAAGCGCTTCGGCGCCGCCACTTCTACCCACTGACGCTGCCAAGAGCAATGCGTTCTCGTAAAGAACGCAAAGGAAGAATAGGGCGCCAAGCAGGCCAGCGTTTCCTTTTGCGTCCTTCGTGCCCTTTGCGTTCTTTGCGATCGAGAAGAACCTGACCTGCACCACCGATGTCCGAAAAACAGAACAAGCCCGCTCCGCTGCAAGCCGTCAAAGGCATGAACGACATCCTGCCGCCCGAATCGGCGCGCTGGGAATGGTTTGAAGCCAAAGTGCGCGCGCTGATGGCGCGCTACGGCTACGCCAACGTGCGCACGCCGATCGTCGAGCCGACCGCGCTGTTCGTGCGCGGCATCGGCGAGGTCACCGACATCGTCGAGAAGGAGATGTACTCCTTCACCGATTCGATGAACGGCGACAAGCTCACGCTGCGCCCCGAGGCCACCGCCGGGATCGTGCGCGCGATGGTCGAGCACAACGCGCTCTACAACGGGCCGATGCGCGTGTGGTCGCAGGTCTCGGTGTTCCGCCACGAGCGGCCGCAGAAGGGGCGCTACCGGCAGTTCCACCAGATCGACGTCGAAGCGCTCGGTTTCAAGGGGCCGGATGTCGATGCCGAGCAGATCCTGATGTGCCGTGCCTTGCTGACCGACCTCGGCATTCCGATGGACAAGGTGCGACTCGAGCTGAACAGCCTGGGGCAGGCCGACGAGCGGCTCGCGCACCGCGAGGCACTCGTGAAGCACTTCGAGGCCCACGCCGACCTGCTCGACGAGGACGCGAAGCGCCGCCTGCACACCAACCCGCTGCGCATCCTCGACACCAAGAACCCATTGATGCAGGCGATGGTCGAGGCCGCGCCGCAGTTGATGGACTTTCTCGGCGAGGCGTCGCTCGCGCATCTGAACGGCGTTCGATCGGTGCTCGACGCGGTCGGTCTCGGCTACCGAATCAATCCACGGCTCGTGCGCGGGCTCGACTACTACAACCTGACCGTGTTCGAGTGGGTCACCGACCTGCTCGGCTCGCAAGGGACGGTCTGCGGTGGTGGTCGCTACGACGGCTTGTTCGAGCAGCTCGGCGGCAAGCCGACACCGGCGGTCGGCTGGGGCATGGGAATCGAGCGCATGCTGCTGCTGCTCGAGGCGATTGTCGTGCCACCAGTGGCACGGGCGCCCGACGTCTACGCGATCGTTCCCGCCGCCGAGGCCATGCGTGTTGCGATGAGCACTTGCGAGCAGCTTCGCGAGGGCGGCGTGAACGTGCAGATGCACGCCGCGGGCGCCGAATCATGGGGCAACATGAAGAGCCAGTTCAAGCGCGCCGACGCGAGCGGTGCACGATTCGCGTTGATCTTCGGTGCCGACGAACTCGCGCGCGGTGAAGTCGCTCTCAAGCCGCTGCGCGACGCCGACGTACCGCAGCGCACCGTGTCCATCGCAGATGCCGCCGCCTGGGGCGCCGAGCTTCGCAACGCATAATCCCGCCTCCACACGAAACACTCCCTTCATGGCCACGCATCTCGACCTCGAAGAACAAGAACAGCTCGACCAGCTCAAAGCCTTCTGGAAGCGCTACGGCAACCTGCTCACCTGGCTGCTGATCGTCGTCCTCGGTGGCTTCGCCGCATGGAACGGCTGGAACTGGTATCAACGGGAACAGTCAGCGAAAGCCGGCGCGATGTTTGACCAGCTCGATCGGGCGGTTCAGAGCGGCGATGCCGACCAGGCCGCACGCGTTTTCGCCGACATGAAGGAGCGCTATCCGCGCACGGCATTCGCCGAGCAGGGCGGTTTGCTTGCCGCGAAGCTGCAGGTCGAGAAGGGCAAGCCCGATGCGGCGCTCGAAACACTCAACTGGATCGGCGCGAACGCGAGCGAAGCCGAATACCAGACCATCGCGAAGCTGCGCGCCGCCGGCGTGCTGCTCGACCAGAAGAAGTACGACGAAGCGCTGAAACAACTCGACGGCGCGACCGCGCCCGATTTCGTCGCGCTGGTCGGCGATCGACGCGGCGATGTGCTCGCCGCGCAGGGCAAGAAGGACGAGGCCAAGGCGGCGTACACGAAGGCCTGGCAGGCGATGGACGCCAAGGTCGACTATCGCCGGCTGATCGACGCCAAGCTCACCGCACTCGGCGCGGCACCGCTCGAGAGCGCCGGGGTGACGAAGTGACGGCGCCGCGCTTGCGTCGCGCGCTTCGTTGGCTCGCGACCGCCACCATGGCGCTGCTGATCGTCGGCTGCGCCGGCAGCAGCAAACCCAAGCCCGAGCCGCTCGCCCCGTTGACACCCAAGATCGGCGGGAGCGTCGCCTGGACGCAGCGCATCGAAGCCGTGCAGTTCCCGCTCGCCGTTGCGGTCACGCGAGGTGTGTTCACCGTCGCGGGCAACGATGGCACCGTGCTCGCGCTCGATGCCGATAGCGGCCGCGAAGTCTGGCGCGCCACGGCCGGCGCGAAGCTGAGCGCCGGCGTGGGCAGCGACGGTCGTTTCGCGGCCGTCGTCACGCGCGATGGCGAGTTGGTCGTTTTCGAGCAGGGTCAGGTCAAATGGCGCAAGGCGCTCGGCACGCGCGTCACCACCGCACCGCTGGTGGCCGGCGAGCGCGTGTTCGTGCTCGGCGTCGACCGGTCGGTGCAAGGCTTCGACGCGCTCGACGGCCGCAAGCTCTGGGCCTTGCAGCGCCCCGGCGACCCGCTGACGCTGGCGCAATCCGGTGTGCTCGCGGCCTTCAAGAACACGCTGATCGTTGGCCAGGGTCCGCGCATGGCCGGCATCGACCCGACCCAGGGCGCTGTCAAGTGGGATGTGGCTGTCGGCTCCCCGCGCGGCGCGAACGAGATCGAGCGCCTCGCCGATCTGGTCGGGCCGCCGGTGCGCATCGGCGATGTCGTCTGCGCACGTTCGTTCCAGGCCGCCGTGGGCTGCGTGGACGCGGAGCGCGGCCTCAGCACGTGGAGCAAGGCCGTCGGCGGCACCGATGCGATCGCGGGCGATGCCGAATTCGTGTTCGCCGGCGATGCATCCGACCGCATCGCCGCCTGGAAGACCACCAACGGCGACGTTGCCTGGACCACCGACAAGCTGCTCTACCGTACGCTGAGCGCGCCGCTGAGCATCGGCAAGTCGGTCGTCTTCGGCGATGAAGACGGAACCGTGCACTGGCTGGCCCGCGACACCGGCGAGGCGCAATTGCGGCTGCCAACCGACGGCAGCGCGATCGCGGTTCAGCCGGTCATGTCGGGCAACACGATGCTGGTCGTCACGCGCAAGGGCGGCCTGTACGCCTTCCGCCCTTGATGTTCGCGGGCAAGCCATTCGCATGAAACCGGTGATCGCCGTCGTGGGCCGCCCGAACGTGGGCAAGTCCACACTGTTCAACCGGATGACCAAGAGCCGCGACGCGATCGTGGCCGACTTCTCCGGCCTCACGCGCGACCGTCACTACGGCGACGGGCGCAGCGGCGAGCACGAGTTCATCGTCGTCGACACCGGCGGCTTCGAACCCGACAGCACGACCGGCATCGTGAAGGAGATGGCCAAGCAGACGCGCCAGGCGGTCGCCGAGGCCGATGCTGTGATCTTCGTCGTCGATGTGCGCTCCGGCGTGTCCGGGCAGGACCACGACATCGCGCGCTACCTGCGCACGGTCGGCAAGAAGGTGATCCTGGCTGTCAACAAGGCCGAAGGCATGCAGGAGTCGCCCCTGCTGGGCGAATTCTTCGAGTTGGGTCTCGGCGAACCGCACCCGATCTCGGCAGCGCACGGGCAGGGCATCCGCAGCCTGACCGAGGCGGCGCTCGCGCACTTCGAGTTCGAAGACGAAGTCGAGGCCACGCCCGAAGACGGTGGTCCGATCCGCCTCGCGGTGGCGGGCCGTCCGAACGTCGGCAAGTCGACGCTGATCAACACATGGCTCGGCGAAGAGCGATTGGTCGCGTTCGACCAGCCCGGCACGACGCGCGACGCGATCACCGTGCCGTTCGAGCGCGGCGGCCAGAAGTTCGAACTGATCGACACCGCTGGGCTACGCCGCAGGGGGCGCGTATTCGAGGCGATCGAGAAGTTCTCGGTGGTCAAGACGCTGCAGGCGATCGCCGATGCGAACGTCGTGCTGTTGCTTCTCGACGCGACCCAGGGCGTGACCGACCAGGACGCGCACATCGCCGGCTACATCCTCGAGAGCGGCCGCGCGGTCGTGATAGCGATCAACAAGTGGGACGCGGTGGATACCTACCAAAAGGAAACGCTGCAGCGCTCGATCGAGCAGCGGCTCGCGTTCCTGAAGTTCGCCGCGGTGCTGCACATCTCGGCGATCAAGCGCCAGGGCCTCGGCCCGGTCTGGAAGGCGATCGGTGATGCGCACGCCTCCGCGATCAAGAAGATGCCGACCCCGGTGCTCACTCGCCTGCTGCTGGAGGCGGTGGAGCACCAGGCGCCGAAGCGCGCCGGCGCGTTCCGCCCGAAGATGCGTTACGCGCACCAGGGCGGCATGAACCCCCCGCTGATCGTGATCCACGGCAATTCGCTCGACCACATCAGCGAGACCTACAAGCGCTTTCTCGAAGGGCGCTTTCGCGAGCATTTCAAGCTCACCGGCACGCCGATGCGGATCGAATTGCGTTCATCGAAGAACCCGTTCGACACCAAGAGCTGAGCGGCTGGTGCCCGGCGCGCGAAGGCAAAGGTTACTCAGGGCATTGCTGGAAACCCTCGGTGCACCGGCGACGCTGTGTTAACGTGACCGCTTCTGAAGCTTCATCACGGAGAATATCGTGAGCAACAAAGGGCAACTCCTACAAGACCCGTTCCTGAACCTGCTGCGCAAGGAGCACGTTCCGGTCTCGATCTACTTGGTCAACGGGATCAAATTGCAGGGCCACATCGAGTCTTTCGATCAGTACGTGGTTCTCCTGCGCAACACCGTGACGCAGATGGTCTACAAGCACGCCATCTCGACGGTCGTGCCGGGTCGCGCGGTGAATTTTCACGCCGCCGAACCGGCCGAGCCGGCCGCTTGATTCCAGAGCCCCAGCGTGACCCCAGTCCGACGCCCGTCACCTTGAGTTCCACGGAATCGATCGCCCCGAACGGGTCGAATGGCCCCGCCCGGGCGATCCTGGTGGGGGTGGATTTCGGTCGCGGCAAGTTCTTCGACGCTTCGCTCGACGAGCTCGCATTGCTGGCCGAATCGGCCGGTGACGTGGCGGTCGCGCGGGTGATCGCACGCCGCAAGGCGCCTGATGCCGCGCTGTTCGTCGGTTCGGGCAAGGCCGACGAGATCAAAGCGCTGGTGCAGGGCCACCGGGCCGAAGCGGTCCTGTTCGACCAGGCCTTGTCGCCGGCACAGCAACGAAACCTCGAACAACATCTCGGCGTGGCGGTGGCCGACCGCACGATGTTGATTCTCGAGATATTCGGCGAGCGCGCGAAGAGCCACGAAGGCAAATTGCAAGTCGAACTGGCCCGGCTGCAATACCTGTCGACACGTCTGGTGCGCCGCTGGAGCCACCTCGAGCGGCAAAGCGGCGGCATCGGCATGCGCGGGGGCCCGGGCGAGGCGCAGATCGAGCTCGATCGGCGCATGATCGGCGAGCGCATCAAGGGCGTAAAGAAGCAGCTCGAGCGCGTCAAAAAGCAACGCACGACGCAGCGCCGTTCGCGCGAGCGGAACCAGACTTTCCGCGTTTCGCTGGTCGGCTATACGAACGCGGGCAAGTCGACCTTGTTCAATGCCCTGGTCAACGCCAAAACCTACGCGGCCGACCAACTGTTCGCGACGCTCGACACCACGACCCGTCAGCTGTACCTCGAAGGCGCGGACGGTTCGGAAGCTGCCCCTGCGCGTTCGGCTTCGCTTTCGGATACGGTGGGCTTCATCCGTGACCTCCCGCACAAGCTGATCGAGTCTTTCGAAGCCACCTTGCAGGAAGCCAACGACGCAGACCTGCTGCTGCACGTCGTCGACTGCGCCAGCCCCGTACTTGCGGAGCAGATGACCGAGGTGCAACGTGTGTTGACAGACATCGGCGCCGCCGACATCCCGCAGGTGCTGGTCTACAACAAGCTCGACCGCCTCGAGGAAACGCAGCGTCCGCGTGCCCTGCGCGACCTGCTCGAAATCAACGCCGGCCTGCGCGTGCCGCGTGTCTTCGTCAGCGCGCAGACCGGCGAAGGCATGGCCGAGTTGCGCACGATCCTCCGCGAAGCCGTGGCCGGCACGCTCGAAGGCTTCTTGAACCGCGGCGCGGCGACCCCAGATGACATCCGCTTGATGCACATCGACGATCACGACAACGACGGCACGGACGATTTTCCGGCGCCCTTGGCCACCCACCACTCCCTCGCATGACCATGAGCCATCCGACCTTTCAAAGCCGCTTCGGCCGCCGTTTCGCGCGCGCTGCCGGCTGGGTGCTGAACAACGGCCGCGGCGACGGCCCGCCCGATCTCGACGAACTCTGGCGCGATTTCAATCGCAAGCTCAGCGGGCTGTTCGGTGGCAAGGGCGGCACGCCGCGAGGCAACGGGCCTAGCGACAACGGCGGTGGCCCGAACTTCCAGCCCGACATGAAGAGCGCCGGCATCGGTGCGGTGCTCGTTGCGGGTGTGGTCGCGCTGATCTGGCTCGGCAGCGGCCTGTTCATCGTGCAGGCCGGACAGCAGGCGGTCGTGACCTCCTTCGGGAAGTACACGAAGACAGTCGACGCTGGCCTGCAATGGCGCATGCCGTACCCGTTCCAGGCGCACGAGACCGTCAACTTCACGCAGTTGCAGACTGCGGTCGTCGGCGGCACGACCGTGATCGCCGCGACCGGTCTGCGCGACTCCTCGATGCTCACGCAGGACGAGAACATCGTCGACATCCGCTTCACTGTGCAATACCGCCTGAAGGATGCGCGACAGTTCCTCTTCGAGAACCAGAACCCGCAGTCGGCCGTCACGCTCGCCGCCGAATCGGCAGTGCGCGAGATCGTAGGCAAGAGCAAGATCGACTCTGTGCTGTACGAGCAGCGCGACGCGATCGGCACCGACCTGCAGAAATCCATTCAGGGCCAGCTCGACCGGCTGAAGGCCGGTATCCAGGTCGTCAACATCAACGTGCAGAGCGTGTCGCCACCCGAGCAGGTGCTGAGCGCGTTTGAAGACACGCTGAAGGCCGGGCAGGACGGTGACCGGCTCAAGAAGGAGGCGCTGGCCTATGCCAGCGACGTGATCCCGAAGGCTCAGGGCACGTCCGCCCGGCTGCGCGAAGAGGCCGCTGGCTACAAGGCGCGTGTGACCGCGCAGGCCGAAGGTGATGCGCAACGCTTCAGCAGCGTGCTCGCCGAATACCAGAAGGCGCCGGCCGTGACCCGTGACCGCATGTACATCGACACGATGCAGCAGGTCTACAGCAATGTCAGCAAGGTCATGGTCGACACGCGCAGCAACTCGAACTTGCTGTACCTCCCGCTGGACAAGTTGCTTCAGCAAAGCAATGCGGCGGCGCCGGTCGTCGTGCCCGCTACGCCGGCACCGGAGACCGCGCCTGCAGTGGGTACAGCCGATGCGCGCTCGCGTGACAACCAACGCGGCCGTGACCGCGAGACACGATAAGTGGCCGGGAGTACAAGAACATGAACCGCATCGTCATGATCGCCGTCGGCCTGCTGGTGGCACTCGTCCTGTTGGCGTCGACCTTGTTCGTCGTCGACCAGCGCCAGGTCGCCGTCGTTCAGGCGCTCGGTGAAATCAAGGAAGTGATCAGCGAGCCGGGCCTGCACTTCAAGCTGCCACCGCCGCTGCAGAACGTGATCTTCCTGGACCGCCGGATCCAGACGATGGACAGCCCCGAGACGCGCCCGATCTTCACTGCCGAGAAGAAGAGCCTGGTGATCGACTGGCTCGTGAAGTGGCGCATCACCGACGCGCGCCAGTTCATTCTCAACAACGGCGCCGACATGCGCAGCCTCGAGACGCGCCTGAGCCCGATCGTGCACGCCGCGTTCAACGAAGAGGTGACCAAGCGCACCGTGGGCGAAGTGTTGTCCAGCGGGCGCGACAAGGTCATGCAGGACGTGCGTGGTCGTCTGACGGAGGAGGCTAAGTCCTTCGGCATCGAGATCCTCGATGTTCGCATCAAGCGTGTCGACTTCGTCGCGAGCATCACCGATTCGATCTACAACCGCATGGCTGCCGAGCGCAAGCAGGTCGCCAACCAGTTGCGCGCCACCGGCTCGGCCGAGGGCGAGAAAATCAAGGCCGACGCCGATCGGCAGCGCGAAGTCATCGTCGCCGAAGCCTATCGCGACGCGCAGAAGGTGCAGGGTGAGGGCGATGCCAAGGCATCGGCGATCTTCGCTGACTCGTTCGGGCGCGATCCCCAGTTCGCGAAGTTCTACCGCAGCCTCGGCGCGTACCGGGCCAGTTTCCGCAACAAGTCCGATTTGATGGTCGTCGATCAGAACAGCGACTTCTTCCAGTCGATGCGCAGCGCCGGCAGCGGTGCCGGCGCAAGCGCAACCCCGGCAAAGAAGTAAGCGGTGGAGTCGGCGCCGGGTCTGGGCGACCTGCTGCTCGGCGCCTTCGCGTTGATGCTGGTGGTCGAGGGGTTGCTGCCATTCGTGAGCCCGCCGCGATGGCGAGCGGTTTTCGAGCGCGCGATGAAGATGACCGACGGACAGATCCGTTTCGTCGGCCTGTCCAGCATGCTGGCGGGCCTCGTGATGCTCTACCTGTTCCTCTCGTGACGGCGCGGCCGGTGAGCGCGGGTGCGTTGAGCCCGCCGGTACAATCTTCGTTTTAACCCCCGGCGCTTTTCACATGTCATCTGCTTGGCTGCTGCCCGAGCACATTGCCGACGTGCTGCCCGCGCAGGCTCGGCATATCGAGGAACTCCGTCGCGGCTTGCTCGACGTCGCTCGCAGCTATGGTTGCGAGCTGGTGATGCCGCCGCTGCTGGAGCACATCGAGTCGCTGATCTCGGGTGCCAGCCGCACGCTGGATCTGCGCACCTTCAAGCTCGTCGACCAACTCAGCGGCCGCACGCTCGGGTTGCGTTCCGACAGCACGCTACAGGTCGCACGCATCGACGCTCACCTGCTCAACCGTGCAGGCGTGACGCGCCTTTGCTATTGCGGCCCGGTGCTGCATGCGCTGCCCGAAGGTTTGCATTCGACGCGCGAGCCCTTGCAGTTCGGCGCCGAGATCTACGGTCACGGCGGCCTGGAGGCCGATCTCGAGGTGCAGGATCTGGCCCTCGATTGCCTGCGCAGCGCGGGCCTGGTGGGCCTGATGCTCGACCTCGGCGATGCGCGGATCGTGCGCGGCGCGCTCGCCGGCGTGATGGCGGGCGCGGAGCAACTCGGCGAGGTCTACGCGGCGTTGGCATCGAAAGACGCTGCTTCCTTGCGCGAACTGTCACGTGGCTTCCCCGACGAAGTGAAGCAAGCGTTGCAGACGCTCGTCACGCTTTACGGCGGTGCCGAAGTCATTGCCACAGCACGGCGCGAACTGCCGCAGCGCCCGCTGGTTCAATCCGCGCTCGACGATCTCCAATCGCTCGCGCAGCGCCTCGAACAGGCGCACCCCGAGGTGAAGGTTGGCTTCGACCTTGCCGACGTCGGCGGTAACGGCTACTACAGCGGTTCGCGCTTCGCGGTGTTTGCCGCCGGCTCACCGGATGCAGTCGCCCGTGGTGGGCGATACGACGAAGTCGGCGCCGCCTTCGGCCGCAACCGTGCGGCGGTGGGATTCAGCCTCGACCTCAAAGGCCTCGCCGCAATCGCACCGGCCAAGCCGATGCACGCCGCAATCCGCGCACCGTGGGCCGAGGATTCCGCGCTGCGCGCCAAGGTGCGCAGCTTGCGCGAGCTTGGCGAAACGGTCGCACGCGTGCTGCCCGGCCACGAACACGAAGCGCAGGAGTTCGCGTGCGACCGCGAACTCGTGTCTGCGAACGGCGAATGGATCGTGCGCGCGTTGTGACCGGGCGCGACCCTGAAATTTCTGCACTGGACGATTCGACATGCAAGCATTGAACACACGCGCCGACGCGAAAGCGGTCGGTCATAACGTCGTCGTCGTCGGTACCCAATGGGGCGACGAAGGCAAGGGTAAGGTCGTCGACTGGCTGACCGATCACGCGCAAGCCGTGGTGCGTTTCCAAGGCGGCCACAACGCCGGCCACACGCTGGTGATCAAGGGCGTCAAGACTGCGCTGCAGCTGATTCCATCGGGAATCATGCGCGATGGTGTGGCCTGCTACATCGGCAACGGCGTGGTCGTGGACCCGACCCACTTGCTCGGCGAGATAGAGCGGCTGGAGAAGATCGGCGTCGAGGTGCGCTCGCGCCTTTTCATCAGTGAATCGTGCCCGCTGATCCTTCCATTCCACGTGGAGGTCGACAAGGCGCGCGAGGCGCTTCGCGAAACCAGCGGTGACGGCAAGATCGGGACCACGGGCAAGGGAATCGGCCCTGCCTACGAAGACAAGGTGGCGCGCCGCGCGCTGCGCGTGCAAGACCTGAAGCACCCGGAGCGCTTCGCGAAGAAGCTGCGCGAGTTGCTCGCGCTGCACAACTTCGCGTTGTCGGGCTATCTGAAGTCGGAGCCGCTCGAGTACCAGCCGATCTTCGACCATGCGATGCAGGTCGCCGAGCAGTTGAAGCCGATGCTCGCCGATGTCGGCTACATCCTGCACAACGCGAATCGCCACGGAGCCAACATCCTGTTCGAGGGCGCGCAGGGCACGCTGCTCGACATCGACCATGGCACCTACCCGTACGTCACCTCGAGCAACTGCGTGGCCGGCAATGCCGCAGCGGGCGCGGGTGTCGGCCCCGATCTGCTGCACTACATACTCGGTATCACCAAAGCCTACACCACGCGGGTCGGCAGTGGCCCGTTCCCGACCGAACTCGAGATGGACGCGCCCGGGACGGTCGGCCACCATCTGTCTACCGTTGGTCAGGAGCGCGGCACGGTCACCGGCCGCCCGCGCCGTTGCGGCTGGCTAGACGCCGCGCTGCTGAAGCGCTCGGTCATCATCAACGGCATCTCGGGCCTGTGCATCACCAAGCTCGATGTGCTCGACGGCCTGCCCGAGATCAAGGTCTGCGTCGGCTACGAGTTGCATGGCAAGCGTATCGACATCCTGCCGCTCGATGCCGACGACATCGTCGCCTGCGTGCCGATCTACGACAGCTTCGAGGGCTGGACCGAAACCACCTTCGGCGTGACCGAGTGGGAGAGGCTACCGCTCAACGCGCGCCGCTACCTCGAGCGCGTGCAGGACCTGATCGGCGCGCCGATTGACATGGTCTCGACCGGCCCTGACCGCGAGCACACGATCCTGTTGCGTCACCCGTACAAGGGCTGAGAGCGCGCCGCTATGCTTGGCGCTCCAACCCGCTGAATCAATCAACATAGAGGATGTCGCGCATGCTGACCGACGACGGCAAACACCTGTACGTGAGCTGGGACGAATACCACATGCTCATCGAGCGTCTGGCGTTGAAGATCGCGGGCTCGGGTTGGGAGTTCGACCAGATCCTGTGTCTTGCGCGCGGCGGCATGCGGCCGGGCGACGTGATCTCTCGGGTGTTCGACAAGCCGCTGGCAATCATGTCGACGAGTTCGTACCGCGCCGAGGCGGGCACGATCCAGGGCCGGCTGGATCTGGCGAAGTACATCACGATGCCCAAGGGCGAGCTGGCCGGTCGGGTGCTGCTGGTCGACGACCTCTCGGATTCGGGCGTGACCTTGCGCGCGGTGGTCGACCGGCTGCGCGGCATGCCCTCGATCAGCGAACTGCGTTCGGCCGTGATCTGGACCAAGGGCGTGTCGAGCTACACACCGGACTACTATGTCGAACTGCTGCCGACGAGTCCGTGGATCCACCAGCCGTTCGAGGAATACGACGATATGCGGCCGGACGCACTTGCGAAGAAGTTCGTGATCTGAAGCGCCGCGGTCATCGCACCCGATATCGACGAAGCAATGAAAAAGGCCACCTCGCGGCGGCCTCTGTCAATGTTGCGTCTTCTGTCTTGGTGCCCAGGAAGGGACTCGAACCCCCACGGAGTTACCCGCTAGTACCTGAAACTAGTGCGTCTACCAATTCCGCCACCTGGGCATTTCAGGAAGTCTCAAACTATATCATCAAAAACAATACACATTGAAAACTACCAACCCGATCGGCACTGAATTGATGGCCGAAGTGGAGGGCACGGTGCAAGGGCACCGTGACGGTCACGGCTTCGTCGTGCGCGACGATCGCCAGGCCGACCTCTATCTTTCGCAACAGGAAATGCGCGCGGTACTGCATCGCGACCGAGTCAAAGCGCGCATCGTGCGCTACGACCGCAAGGGCCGCCCCGAAGGCCGCGTTCTCGAGATCCTCGAGCGCAAGAAGGCGCCGATCATCGGCCGCTTGCTGCACGAGAGCGGCGTCTGGCTCGTGGCACCCGAAGACAAGCGCTACGGTCAAGACATCCTGATCCCCAAGAACGCGATCGCGAACGCGAGCGCCGGGCAGGTCGTCGCGATCGAACTCACCGAATCACCCTCGATGTATTCGCAGCCCGTGGGCCGCGTGACCGAGGTGCTCGGCGAGATCGACGATCCCGGCATGGAGATCGAGATCGCGGTGCGCAAGTACGAGGTGCCGCACCAGTTCTCGCCCGCCACGCTGGCGCAGGCGGCCGGCCTGCCCGACAAAATTCGCGCGGTCGACCGCAAGGGCCGAATCGACCTGACGGACGTGGCGTTGGTCACGATCGACGGCGAAGACGCACGCGATTTCGACGACGCCGTGTACTGCGAGCCCGCCGTGGTCGGCAAGACCGGCGGCCGCGCCAAGACCACGCCGAACGGCTGGCGCCTGATCGTCGCGATCGCCGACGTGAGCCACTACGTGAAGCCGGGCGAGGCGATCGACGAGGACGCTTACGAGCGCGCCACCTCGGTCTACTTCCCGCGGCGCGTGATCCCGATGCTGCCCGAGAAGCTCAGCAACGGACTGTGCTCGCTGAACCCGTACGAAGACCGGCTCGCGATGGTCTGCGACATGCTGATCACCGCCAGCGGCGAGATCCACGCGTACCAGTTCTTCCCGGCCATCATCTGCTCGCATGCACGCTTCACCTACAACGAGGTCGCGGCGATCCTCGCCAACACGCGCGGGCCGGAGGCCGCGAAGCGCAAGGAACTGGTGCCCGATCTCCTGCACCTGCACGAGGTCTACCGCGCGCTGCTGAAGGAACGCAACAAGCGCGGCGCGATCGATTTCGAGACCACCGAGACGCAGATCGTCTGCGACGAGAACGGTCGCATCGAGAAGATCGTGCCGCGCACCCGCACCGAAGCCCACAAGCTGATCGAGGAGGCGATGCTCGCGGCGAACGTCTGCTCGGCCGACTTCATCGAGCGCTCGAAGCACCCGTCGCTCTACCGGGTGCACGAAGGGCCGACGCCCGAGAAGAAGACGCTGCTGCAGAACTACCTGCGCGCGTTGGGCCTCGGTCTTTCGATCAGCGATGACCCGAAACCCGGCGAATTCCAGGCGATTGCACATGCGACGAAAGACCGCCCCGACGCGATGCAGATCCACACGATGCTGCTGCGTTCGATGCAGCAGGCAATCTACACCGGCATCAACAGCGGCCACTTCGGCCTGGCCTACGAGGCTTACACGCACTTCACGAGCCCGATCCGGCGCTACCCCGATCTTCTGGTGCATCGCGTGATCAAGGCGCTGCTCGGCGGCAAGCGCTACCACCTGGTCACGGGGGCGAGCAACCCCGCGCCGAGCAACCGCAAGACGACCAAGCCAGTGCGCCAGGCGACAGCGGAAGAAGAGAAGTGGGAAGTCGCCGGCGTGCACTGCAGCGTCAACGAGCGCCGCGCCGACGAAGCCTCGCGCGATGTCGAGGCGTGGCTCAAGTGCCGCTACATGCGCGAGCACCTCGGCGAGGAGTACGGTGGCACGGTCAGCGCGGTCACGAGCTTCGGGCTGTTCGTGCAGCTCGACGGGTTGTACGTCGAAGGGCTCGTGCACATCACCGAACTCGGCGGTGAGTACTACCGCTTCGACGAAGTGCGGCAGGAGTTGCGCGGCGAGCGCAGTGGTGTGCGCTATGTCGTCGGTTCGCGGGTGCGGGTGCAGGTCAGCCGCGTCGATCTCGATGGCCGCAAGATCGACTTTCGCATGGTGCGCGAAGGCGAGGACGACGCGACCTTCCTGCGCGCCAAGCGCGAGAAGGCGAACGCGACCGCGGTGGGCGAACTGGCGCACGTCAAGGAGACCGATCGCGCCGTCAAAGCGGTCACCAAGAAGAAGGCGCAGAAGGCGCGCAGCGGGGGTGCAGGTGGCGTGACCCACCCGGTGCGGGCGGCCAAGGCGGCGGCACGCAAATCGGGCGGCCGTGCGTCGGGCGGCAAATCCTCGACGCGGCGCTGAACCTGATTTCCAACAACGAACGAGAACACAGATGACGATTCGATTCGACGGCCGCGTGGCCATCGTGACCGGTGCGGGCGGCGGCCTCGGCCGGCAGCATGCTTTGGCGCTGGCGGCGCGCGGTGCCAAGGTGGTCGTGAACGACCTGGGCGGCACGCTCGACGGCAACGGCGGTACTGCCTCCGCCGCCCAGGCCGTCGTCGACGAGATCCGAGCGGCAGGCGGCGAGGCGATCGCCAACGGTGCCTCGGTGACCGACGCTGCCGCAGTGCAGGCGATGGTCGACGAGGCGGTGAAGACCTGGGGGCGCGTCGACATCCTGGTCAACAACGCCGGCATCCTGCGCGACAAGAGCTTCACGAAGATGGCGCTCGACGATTTCCGCGTCGTTATCGAGGTGCATCTGATGGGCGCTGTGAACTGCACCAAGGCCGTCTGGGACGTGATGCGCGCACAGAACTACGGCCGCATCGTGATGACGACATCGTCGAGCGGCCTGTACGGCAACTTCGGGCAGTCGAACTACGGCGCCGCGAAGATGGCACTCGTCGGGTTGATGCAGACGCTTTCGATCGAAGGCGCGAAAAACGACATCCGCGTCAACTGTCTGGCCCCGACCGCCGCAACGCGCATGACCGAGAACCTGATGCCGCAGGCCGTGCTGAACCTGCTCAAGCCCGAGGCCGTGACGCCGGGGCTGCTCGCGCTGGTGGCCAAGGACGCGCCGACCCGCGCGATTCTTTGTGCAGGTGCCGGCGCGTTCGAGCGGGCGCACGTGACGATGACGCAAGGCGTCTTCGTCGGGCTGGCGGACGATGCCGCGGAGCAGGTCGCAGCGAGCTTGGACGCGCTGTCGGATCGCGCCGGCGAAACCGTTCCCGAGAGCGGCAACGCGCAAGGCACGCTCGAGATCGGCAAGGCGATGCGCGCGCTCGGCTAAAGCGCAAGGCCTCTGCGCAGAGCGGTCAGCGCGTGCAGAGCCGCTCGATCAGGTCGGCGGCGCGCAGCGCACCTGGGGGCTGCGGTTCTGCCCCCGCACCGTGTTCGGCCACCGCGTGCCGCGCAGCGATGAACGCGATGGCGGCTTCGTCAACGGCTTCGCCAGCGGCCAAGCGCTGCGCCCAGCGCCCGCCGAGCCAGCCCGCCAGCACATCGCCTGTACCCGCAGTCGCCAGCGCCGCGTTGCCGGTGCTGTTGATGCGCGGCACCTGTCCCGCCGCCGCGATCACGCTGCCCGAGCCTTTCAGCACCACGCAACAGGCAAACCGATCGACCAGTTCCCGCGCGGCGCGAAGGCGATCGGATTGCAGTTCGGCGGTCGTGCAGCCGAGCAGGCGTGCGGCTTCGAGAGGATGCGGTGTCAGCACCGTCGCCATGCCACGCCCGCCGCGTGCACGCAGCAGCGTCGCAAGCGAAGCGTCCTGGGCGATCGCATTCAGCGCATCGGCATCGAGCACCAGCCGCCGCACGGCGCCGAGCAGGCGTGGCAGTGGCGCGCGCACGGCATCGCCGCCGCCGCAACCGCAGACGACCGTGGTGCGCGCGAGTGCTTCCGGGTGGGCTTGAACCCAGTCGTCGCGAAACATCAGCTCGGGGCGGGTCGGGTCCGAGCGCGGCGTCGCTTGATTGCGATCCAGCAGATCGACGTAGACACGACCGGCGCCGGCGGCATGCGCGGCGCGTGCGGCGAGAAGCGCGGCACCGGTCATCCCGTGCGCGCCACCGACGACGGCGACATCTCCGAAGCTGCCCTTGTGCTGCGCGTGGCGCCGTGGTGTGGGCGCGTCACGACCTGCGAGCCACGCTGCTGGAGACCGTGCCTCGTGGGCGTCCGCGCCGAGCACATCGAGCCACGTCGTCCCCGCGTGGTCGCGCCCGACGCCGGTGAACAGGCCGGGCTTCAAGGTCAGCATCGCCAGCGTGTGCGAGGCGACAACGCAATCCTCGCCGAGCGGTTGGCCGGTCGCGGCGTGCAGCCCCGAAGGCAGATCGACCGCGAGCACCGGGCAGGCCAGCGCGTTCAGCGTGCGGATGCAGGCGGCGATCTCGCCCTGCGGCGCCCGAGTGGCGCCGACGCCGAGCAGCGCGTCGATCGCGAGTTGCGGTGCCGCACTCGGAGAGGCTGCGGTGCCGATTCGTGCGCCCGCAGATTGCGCGCGTGCGAGCGCGTCGGCCGCGTCGACCGGCAGCGTGGCCGCATCACCGATCAACGACACCTCGACCGATTTGCCCCAGCGCAGCAGGTGGACAACCGCTTCGAGCCCGTCGCCGCCGTTGTTGCCTGGCCCCGCGGCGATCCAGAACTGTCGCGCGTTCGGCGCGACCGCCAGCGCGAGCCGCGCGACCGATTCGCCCGCGCGGCGCATCAGCGTGTGTGGCGGCAGCACTGCGCTGGCGCGCTGCTCGAATGCGCGGGTCTGCGCAGCGTCGAGCAGGATGAACTCGTCGGTGACTGGCAAGACAAGCCGCATGCCGCTCAGCCTCGCAATCGCTCGACACCCAGGCCCTCGGGATCGATCGCCGGTGCACGGCCCGCGAGCCCATCGGCGACCAGCCGCGCCGAGCCGCACGACAGTGCCCAGCCGGCGGAGCCGTGTCCCAGGTTCAGCCACACACCGTCGATGCCGCTGCGGCCGAGTACCGGCGGCCCATCGGGCAGCATTGGTTGCGCACCTTTCCAGACCTGCGTCTGGCTCAGTCGCGCGGCGCCGGGGAACCAGTCGTGCAGCACCTTGTAGAGCGTGTCCAGCGCCTTCGGGTCATGGCGAGTGGCCGAGCCGCCGATCTCGGCGCTGCCCGCCACGCGCACGCGCGCGCCGAGGCGGCTGATGGCGACCTTGTATCGCTCGTCCATCAGTGCCGAGCGCGGGCCGATGTCGCCGTGCGCGTCGAGGCGCCGCAGCGGCGCCGTGATCGAGTAACCGTGCACGGCCTGCATCGGCAGTTTCAAGCCGTGCGGCCGCAGCAACGCGACCGAGTCGAGCGCGGCGCAGACGACGACGGCGTCGAAGCCCTCGGTGATGGGCAGCAGGGGCATCGGCTGGGTGTCGTGCGCGTCGTTCGGCGCGCTCTCGGCCACCACGTTCGCAAGGACCGCCGAGTCCTCCGGCGGTGCGTGGACGTGCACCAGCTGTGCTGACGTGCCCGGAACGATCTGCTGCACCCGTGTGTGGAATCGAAATCGCACGCCGATGCGCTGTGCCTCGGCGCGCAGCAGCGTCGTGAACTGGCGGCAGTTGCCGACCTCGTCGTCCGCCAGGTAGATGCCTCCGTGGAGCGGCGTCTCGTCCGAAAGGCCCGGTTCGACCGCGCGGCACTGGGCCGAGTCCAGCATCTCGAAGCGCGTGTTCAGCGCGGCGATCGAGGCGAGGCCAGGCTGCGCCAGTGCGTGGTCTTTGCTCGTGCGCAGCAGCACGAGGTAGCCCTCGCTGCGCTCGTAGTCCAGTTTCAGATCGCGCGTGAGGCGGTGCAGCCGCTCACGGCTGAAGTATGCGAGACGCTGCATGCGCAGGCGGTTCGCCTGGTAGGTGCGCAGCTTGCACGCGCGCCAACAGCGCCAAATCCACGCCATCTCGCCGACGCTCAGCCGGGCGTGCACACGCACCGGCGCGTGGCGGCTCAACAGTTGACCGACGACCTTCCTCGGCATGCCCGGTGCTGCCCATGGCGTCACGTATCCCGGTGCGACCACGCCGGCATTCGCGAAGCTCGATTCGGCGGCGACGCTGCCGCGCCGCTCGAACACCGTCACCTCGTGACCGTCGGCCGCCAGTTCGTAGGCCGTGGTGACACCGATGACGCCGGCGCCGATGACGGCCACCTTCATGCACTGGCCGGCATCAGCGCGGCTTCGATCGCGAGCGAGACATCGAGCACCGCATCGTCGCGCAGCGCGCCGTGCCAGACCATTAAGCCGACCGGCATCTCGTCCGGCGCATGGCAGGGCAACGAGAGCGCGCAGCCGTCAAGCATGTTGACGAGCGAGGGGTTGCGCAGCAGCAGCGCATTGGTCGCGAAGAAAGCGTCGTCGCTGGAGATCAGTGGCGCGATCGGGGGCGCGACGATCGGCACGGTCGGGCTGAGCATCGCATCGAAGCCGCGCATCGCGGCCTCGACCTGGGCGATCCACGCTCTGCGGGCATGCAACAGGTCGATGTAGTCGGCCGCGCTCAGCGACTCGCCGCGGCGGATGCGCAACGCGACACGCGGGTCGTACTCGGATTGCCGCGTCGCGAGCAGCCGCCGGTGCCAGGCCCAGGCTTCGGGTGGCGAGAAACTCGCCGGCACCTGGGCGAGGGCGGGCAGGGCGATCTCGTCGATCTGCGCACCGGCCGTGCGAAGTTTGGCGAGCGCGCGCTCGAAGGCCTGCGCGACGCCCGGCTCGAGCGCGTCCAGCATCACGGTCGTCGGCACGCCCAGGCGCAGCGCGGCGATCGGCCTGCCAGCCAAAACGATGCGCCGATCCGCCAACACCTCGTGCATCAGCACCGCGTCTCGAACCGATCGCGTGATAGCGCAAGCGGTGTCCAGGGTGGTCGAGAGCGGGATCGCCCCTTCGGTGGGTGTCAGCCTCGCCGTGTTCTTGAAGCCGACCAGGCCCTGCATCGCTGCAGGAATGCGGATCGAGCCACCGGTATCGGAGCCGAGCGCTGCCCAGGCGGCGCCGGTCGCGACAGAGACTGCGCCGCCGGAGGTCGAGCCGCCGGGGATGCGCGGCTCGGGGTCGAACCTCAGCGTGACCGGATTCACCGGCGTGCCGAAGTGCGGGTTGATGCCGACGCCGGAGAACGCGAACTCCGACATGTTGGTGCGGGCGATGAGCGCGGCTCCGGCGGCGCGCAGGCGCGCGACGACCGGGCTGTCCGCAAGCGCCGTCGCACTGGCCGCGAGCACGGTCGAGCCGGCGGCTGTGACTTCGCCTCGCACATCGAACAAATCCTTCACGCTGATCGCCCGACCGGCGAGCGGTGGCACCGGAAGATCGGCTGCGCGCCGGGTGTCGATGGCACGGGCGACTTCGGCGGCAGCGTCGAACGAGGTGCTGATGAAGGTGTGCCGATTCGACTCGGATCGCGCCGCGAGGATGCAGGCGGCGAGTGCCTCGCTGGCAGTCGAGCGCCCGAGCGAGCCGGTCTGGTCAAGGGTCATGAGGATGCTATAATCGAGCGGCTTGGCTAGGTGCAGCGCATTGCCGCACCGTCGGGCAAATCGCGAACCGGCTACTGAAAGGTGTCGCGGCAACTGAAAAGCTGCTGCGATTCGAGCCGGATTCTAGAACCAACCTTTGGAGTCCTCATGACTGTCACCATGCGTGAAATGCTGGAAGCCGGTGTCCACTTCGGCCACCAAACCCGCTTCTGGAACCCCAAGATGGCCCCGTACATCTACGGCCATCGCAACAAGATCCACATCATCAACCTCGAGAAGACGCAGCCGCTCTTCAACGACGCGATGAAGTTCATTCGTCAGATCGCCGCCAAGCGCGGCACGATCCTGATGATCGGCACCAAGCGCCAGGCGCGCGAGGTGATCGCTGCCGAGGCCAAGCGCGCCGGCATGCCTTTCGTCGACCAGCGCTGGCTCGGCGGCATGATGACCAACTTCAAGACGGTCAAGGGCTCGCTGAAGAAGCTCAAGGACATGAAGGCGCAGGTCGAGGCCGGCACCGAGATCCGCATCAAGAAGGAAGCGCTGATGTTTGAGCGCGAGATGGTCAAGCTCGAGAAGGACATTGGTGGCATCCAGGACATGAACGCGCTGCCGGATGCGATGTTCGTGATCGACGTCGGCTACCACAAGATCGCCATCCTCGAGGCCAAGAAGCTGGGCATCCCCATCATCGGCATCGTCGACTCGAACCACTCGCCGGAAGGCATCGACTACGTGATCCCGGGCAACGACGACTCGTCGAAGGCCGTGGCGCTGTACGCGAAGGCCGTCGCCGACGCGGTGCTCGAAGGCAAGGCAAACGCGACGAACGAAGTCGTGCAAGCCGCTGCCGCCGAGGGCGATGAATTCGTGGAAGTCAGCGAAGGCGCCTGATGCCCCGAGCCCGGCTCGCGAGCGCGAGCGTCGGGCAGCGATTGAAAGGGGCCGAGGGCCCCTTTCGTTCAACTGAACACAAGGAGTTACTGAGATGGCTGCAATCACTGCAAGCATGGTCGGCGAACTGCGCGCCAAGACCGACGCCCCGATGATGGAATGCAAGAAAGCCCTGACCGAAGCCGGCGGCGACATGGAAAAGGCCGAAGAACTGCTGCGCGTCAAGCTCGGCAGCAAGGCCGGCAAGGCCGCCTCGCGCATCACCGCTGAGGGCGTGATCGTCGCGGCCGTTGCGGGCAGTGCCGGCGCGCTTGTCGAAGTCAACTGCGAAACCGACTTCACTTCGAAGAACGACATGTTTCTCGCAATGGCGAACGCCTGTGCGAAGCTGGTCGCGGAGAAGAACCCGGCCGATGTGGCGGAGTTGTCGGCGCTGCCGTACACGCAGGACGGCTACGGCCCGACGCTCGAAGACGTGCGCAAGGGCCTGATCGGCACGATCGGCGAGAACATGACGATCCGTCGCTTCAAGCGCTACGAAGGCGCCAAGCTGGCGAGCTACCTGCATGGCACGCGCATCGGCGTGATGGTCGAGTTCGAGGGCGACGACGTCGCTGCGAAGGATGTCGCGATGCACGTTGCGGCGATGAAGCCTGTCGCGCTGCAATCGAGCGATGTGCCAGCCAAGCTGATCGAGACGGAGCGTTCGGTCGCCACGGCCAAGGCCACCGAAGATGCCGAGAAAGCCAAGGCCGAAGGCAAGACGCCACAGTCGCCCGAGATCGTCACCAAGCGCATCGAAGGCTCGGTTGCGAAGTTCCTGAAGGAAGTCAGCCTGTTCAATCAGACCTTCGTGAAGAACGACAAGCAGACCGTCGAGCAGATGCTCAAGGAGAAGGCAACGACCGTGAAGGGCTTTACCTTGTACGTCGTCGGCGAGGGCATCGAGAAGAAGGTCGATGACTTCGCGGCCGAAGTGGCCGCCCAGGTCGCGGCAGCGAAAGGCGCCTGATTTCGGGTGCTTTTTGCGAGGTGCCCGACGCCGCGGCGCGGGCACCGGAACGGGGCCTTTAAGACTTAGACTTCGCGCCAGCCTGTGCCACGAGCACGACCACAACAAAGGGGAGTCCGAACCATGGCCGCCTACAAGCGCATCCTGCTGAAACTGTCCGGTGAAGCCCTGATGGGCGAAGACGCCTACGGCATCAACCGCGCGACCATCGTGCGCATGGTGCGTGAGGTGCAGGAGGTGACGCAATTAGGTACCGAGGTGGCGGTCGTCATCGGTGGTGGCAACATCTTCCGCGGTGTTGCCGGCGGTTCGGTCGGCATGGACCGCGCGACCGCCGACTACATGGGCATGCTTGCCACCGTGATGAACGCGCTGGCGCTGGCCGACACGATGCGGCAAGAGGGCATGACGGCGCGCGTGATGTCGGCGATCGGCATCGAGCAGGTCGTCGAGCCCTACGTGCGGCCGAAGGCGCTGCAGTATCTCGAGGAAGGCAAGGTCGTGATCTTCGCGGCCGGCACCGGCAACCCTTTCTTCACGACCGACACCGCTGCCGCTTTGCGCGGTGCCGAAATCGGTGCGCAGATCGTGCTGAAGGCGACCAAGGTCGACGGCGTGTACACCGCCGACCCGAAGAAGGACCCGAGCGCGACCCGCTACTCCGACGTCAGCTTCGACGAGGCGATCACGAAGAACCTGCAGGTGCTCGATGCGACCGCGTTCGCGTTGTGCCGCGATCAGAAGCTGCCGATCCGCGTGTTCAGCATCTTCAAGCCGGGTGCCTTGAAGCGGGTGGTGCAGGGCGAGGACGAAGGCACGCTGGTTCATGTCTGAGCCTGCGCCTGTTTGACTGTTGAAGAGAGTGTTGTCATGAGCATTGCCGACATCAAGAAGACCGCCGAGCAGAAGATGGGTAAGTCCATCGAGGCGCTGAAGGGCGAACTGCACAAGATCCGGACCGGGCGCGCGCACCCCGGCATCCTCGACCAGGTGCAGGTGGACTACTACGGCTCGCTGGTACCGATCAGCCAGGTTGCCAACGTGAGCCTGCTCGACGCGCGCACGATCAGCGTCCAGCCCTGGGAGAAGGGCATGGGCGCGAAGATCGAGAGGGCGATCCGTGAATCCGATCTGGGGCTGAATCCTTCGTCGCAAGGCGACCTGCTGCGCGTGCCGATGCCCGCGCTGACCGAAGAGCGCCGCAAGGAGTTGACCAAGGTCGTGCGCAACACCGGCGAGGATTGCAAGGTCGCGGTCCGCAACCTGCGCCGCGATGCCAACGAGCATGCGAAGAAGCTGCTGAAGGACAAGGAGATCGGCGAAGACGACGAGCGTCGCTCGCTCGACGAACTGCAGAAGCTGACCGACCGCACGATCGCCGAAGTCGACCGGCTCGTCACGGGCAAAGAAGCCGAGATCATGGCGGTCTGAGCTTGAGCGCTCTCCCTGCTGCTTCCCAGGTCGGCGCGGCGGTCCCGCGCCATGTCGCCATCGTGATGGACGGCAACGGCCGCTGGGCCAAGAAGCGCTTCATGCCGCGCTTCTTCGGGCACAAGCAAGGCGTCGACGCGCTCGTGCGCACGGTGCTGACCTGCGCCGATCGCGGCGTCGAGTATTTGACCGTGTTCGCGTTCTCTTCCGAGAACTGGAAGCGACCGACCGAAGAAGTGTCGGGGCTGATGGGCCTGGTGTTGGTGGCGGTCGCCAAGTACCTGGGCAAGCTCGCCGACAAGGGCGTGAAGATCAAGATCATCGGCGACCGCAGCCAGGTCTCCGACAAGCTGCGCCAGGCCTGGGAACAGGCCGAATCGAGCACGCGACACAACACTCGCATCACGCTGTCGGTGGCCTTCAACTATGGTGGCCGCTGGGACATCGTTCAGGCCTGCCGACAGGCGATTGCCGACGGCGTCCCGCCCGAGAGCCTGGACGAAGCCGGCCTGAACAAGTACATGGCCTTGAGCCACGCACCTGACCCGGATCTTTTCATCCGCACCGGCGGGGAGGTGCGCATCAGCAACTTCTTGCTGTGGCAGGCCGCGTACTCGGAATTGTTTTTCAGCGACTGCCTGTGGCCCGAGTTCGGCGATGCAGAACTCGACGCGGCGCTCGCCGAATACGCGCGTCGCGATCGCCGTTTCGGCGCCGTCGACAGCGCCAAGACCGCCGCCACCGGCCGAGCCTGACATGCTCAAGCAGCGGGTCATCACCGCGCTCGTGTTGATCGCCTTCCTGCTGCCGGCGCTGTTCGCGCCGATGGCGTGGCCGTTCGCAGTGCTCTCCTTGTTGCTGATCGCCGCGGCAGGTTGGGAGTGGGGCCGGCTCAACGGTGCAGGTGCCGCGTCGATCGCGATGGGTGTGTTGCTGGCCGCGATGTGTGCAGCGGCACTGTGGGCCGGTTGGGGCGATTCGCCTCCGCACCTGGCCTGGTGGCTTGCGATGGGTGTGTGGGTGCTCGGTGGCAGCTTCGTGCTGCGAGGTGGCGTCGCGGGTTGGCCGCGTGTGCCCGTCGCAGCGCGTTGCGCGATCGGTCTCATGCTGCTGTGGACCGCCTGGCTCGCACTCGCCGCCGCGAAAACGATCGGCGTGAACTTCATCCTCTCGGTGTTCTGTCTCGTCTGGGCCGCCGACATCGCGGCTTACTTCGGAGGGCGTGCATTCGGCAAGCGCAAGCTGGCGCCGGGCATCAGCCCGGGCAAGAGCTGGGCAGGTGTGTGGAGTGGCATGCTGGGTGCGCTTGCGCTGGCCGGCTTCTGGCTCTGGCTCGACACCGCATTCCATGTGGATTCGCGCAGCCTGTACACACTTTTGCACGATCGCCTCGGTGCGATCGGCGTGGTCGGTGTGGTCGTGTTCCTCGCTGCGATGAGCGTCGTCGGCGATCTGTTCGAATCGCTCGTCAAGCGCGCCGCCGGCGCAAAAGACAGCAGCAGGCTGCTGCCCGGCCACGGCGGCGTGCTCGACCGTGTCGACGCGCTGCTGCCGGTGTTTCCGATCGCGATGGCGTTGATCACGTTATGACGAATTCAATCCAGCGTGTGTGCATCCTCGGCGCGACGGGCTCGGTCGGCACCAGCACGCTCGATGTCATCTCACGGCATCCCGACCGCTTCGAGGTGTTCGCACTGACCGCACACAGCCGCGTCGACGAACTCTTCTCGCAGTGCGTGAGGTGGCGGCCGCGCTTTGCGGTGTTGCCGCAAGACGCACAAGCGGCCGATCTGCGCGGCCGGTTGAAGCGCCGAGGCATCGAGACCGAAGTGCTCGCAGGTCCGCAGGCGTTGTGCGACCTCGCCGCGCATCCTGAGGTCGATTCCGTGATGGCCGCGATCGTCGGCGCGGCAGGCCTCGCGCCATGCCTTGCCGCCGCGCGTGCAGGCAAGCGCCTGCTGCTCGCGAACAAGGAGGCGTTGGTCGTCGGCGGTGGGCTCTTTATGAACGCGGTGCAGCAAGGCGGCGCCACGCTGCTGCCGATCGACAGCGAACACTCGGCGATCTTCCAGTGCTTGCCCGAAGACCACAGCCGATGGGCAGGCCGCATCGACCACATCCTGCTCACGTCGTCCGGCGGTCCGTTCCGCCGCCGCGATCCTTCGACAATGTCGACGATCACACCGGACGAGGCCTGTGCGCATCCGAACTTCGCGATGGGCCGCAAGATATCGGTCGACTCGGCGACGATGATGAACAAGGCGCTCGAGGTGATCGAGGCACGCTGGTTGTTCGATCTCACGCCCGAGCAGATCAGGGTCGTGATCCACCCGCAGCAGATCGTGCATTCGATGGTCGTGTGCCGTGACAACTCGGTGCTCGCGCAACTCGGCACCCCCGACATGCGCGTGCCGATCGCCTACGGCCTGTCGTTCCCGGAGCGCATCGAGTCGGGTGCGAGCCAACTCGATTTCACGACGCTCTCGGCGCTGACTTTCGAAGCGCCCGACTTCAAGCGCTATCCTGGCCTGGCGCTCGCGTGGGAGACACTGCGCAGCCCGGAGGGCAGCACCACGGTACTGAATGCCGCCAACGAAACTGCGGTCGCCGCGTTCCTGGCCGGAACCATCCGCTTCGACCGGATTCACAGCGTGATCGCCCACGCGCTCGAAGGCGTCGATGTGGGCACGTCGGGCAGCGATTCGCTCGAAGCGTTGCTCGACATCGACCAGCGCGCCCGCCACCAGGCGTCGCAGTTCGTGAAAGGCCTCGCGCCATGATCACCGTCCTTGCTTTCATCTTCACGCTCGGCGTGTTGATCGTCATCCACGAGTACGGCCACTACCGCGTCGCGGTGGCCTGCGGCGTGAAGGTGCTGCGCTTCTCGGTCGGCTTCGGCCGCGTGCTGTGGCGGCGGCAAGCCACGCCCGGCAGCACCGAGTTCGTCGTCTGCGCGCTGCCGCTCGGCGGCTACGTGAAGATGCTCGACGAGCGGCAGCGCGCAGACG
>Ga0209583_10000071_pt1 | contig 30752 bp, 33 predicted proteins | sample Str014_FD_187201 | JGI IMG/M metagenome (GOLD analysis project Ga0209583, IMG submission 187201) | Freshwater sediment microbial communities in response to fracking from Pennsylvania, USA - Straight Creek_MetaG_SC_2014 (SPAdes) (version 2) | ecosystem: Environmental > Aquatic > Freshwater >... | reverse complement strand
ATTTTTGACTCATCTCTAGATTCGTCCCGGCCTCCGACAGGGAGGCAAAGCATGAATGTACGTTATCGGGTCGAATTGAGCCAAGCCGAGCGCGTCTACGCCGTTGCCGCTGATCTCATGAACGAACATCTTGCAGTGAAAGTCGCTGATGCCATCTACGAAGAGACGCCGCTGCAAGATCAGCGATCGTTGAGGCGCCAAGTTGAAAGATATCTCTCGCCGTACCGCACTTACAATACGATCGAGGCACGGCTGCGAACTACCTGCCGCACCGTCTTGTGGATCGCCGGCGGTCTCAACAAACGGCTCTTTCACTTACCCCGGCCATGGGGCCGACGTGCGCCAGGCGGAGGAGCCGTAGTGGCGATCGTCGGCGTCGATGGTAGCGGCAAGTCCACGATCGTGGCGGAAATCAGGGAGTGGCTCGGATCCGAGATTGACGTTGTTCCCATGTATTTCGGGACCGGAGACGGCAGACCGTCATTCTTGCTGCGCCCGTTCAAGATGATGATGCCGCTGATGACGCGCGTCCTTCGGACACGCCCCAAGGGATCGTCGCATGGCAATATTTCGGACCGCCGTCCGGGCCTTCCGTATGGCATGCTTCTCACGGCTTGGGCCATCGTTGTGGCGCGGGAGAAGCGGAGCAAACTGCTGGCTGCGCGACGCGGAGCCAATCGGGGACTGATCGTTCTGACCGATCGATACCCCCAGAATGAAATCCTCGGCTTCAATGACGGCCCTCTCCTCGTCCGTCTTTCTGGCGTACCGCAGTGGCTCCGCCGTTTTGAGACCTCTGCCTATGCCCTCGCACGTCGCCTCCCGCCGGATATTGTCATCAAGTTACAAGTCACGCCAAGAACAGCGCAAACGCGCGAACCGAACATGGCTCCGTCGGTCGTTCGCGAGCGCACCGAAGCGATACATAATCTGAACTTCGCCGCGAGACGTGTTGTGACCGTGAACGCCGAGCGGCCGTTGGCTGAAGTGATACGTGTGATCAAATCGGAGATCTGGCGTCTTCTGTAAGTTTGTTTCACGGAGTCGGAACATGATTATCGAGCTCTTCGGCCCGCAAGGCGTAGGCAAAACGACTTTCGCCCGAGCCCTTTCCGCGGAGCTGCGGGAGCGACACCAGATCGTCGATCTCGTTCTCAGCTACCGGCCAGCCGAACGCTTGCGACCTGATCCAATTATGAATCATGATGCGGCCAGTCGCTGAACTGCTTACAATGACGCGCCATCCATCAGCCTATTCGTACGACGTCAATACGACTTCGAATCTGTTGAGAATTTTGCCTCCGAAAACCCTTCTTTCGTCGATCAGATTGAGCCAATATATTCTTCGCCTGTCTCGCTCCTGGCATCGCGCATCCGAATCGAACCATATCGCATTGTTTGATCAGGCTTTCATCCAGGCGGTGTGCTCACTTGTACTATTTAGTCGGGCGGCGGATGAAACATCGATTGCGCGAGCGCTGGACGTCATATCGAGGCCTGACGTGCTGATCCAATTGGACGCTCCTCCGAACGTCCTGGGAGTTCGCCTTCGCGACCGGCAACGCCTCCAGAGCCTGATTGAACGTATGCTTGAGATCGATCCAAAGGTGAATATCGGGGCAATTCGCGTATTCGGACAGTTGCACGATCTGCTTCGAAGACGGGGGCAGGCGGTAATCCGTGTCAATTCATCCGATCCGCGTTCGCTTGCTGATGCGGCGAATAGAACCGCGGAGCAGGTTACAGCGGAGCTCCGCACGCGGCATCAGAAGCACCGAGTATTTCCGGATAGCCTACCCAATGAAGAGTGCCAGCATGTTTGACAAGATACTCGGCAGCGGACCGGCCAGGCGGGTCGCCCTCGGCGGAATGACCGCGCTGGGAATCTATGTCGCAGGCGCCGGATTAACCGCTTGCTCGCAGCTCTTGATCGCGCGGATCGTCGGCGTGGAAACCTTCGGCGTCTACGCCTATGTCCTCGCCTGGGTGACGGTTCTCGCATATTTCTCCGCACTTGGCTTCGATATCGCACTTCTTCGCTTTGTCCCCGCTTACCGCGCCAGTCGGGCATGGGGCCTGCTCCGTGGAGTTATCCAATATTCGGAACGACGAATGGCGGCCGCCAGCATCCTCGTCATCGTGATCGGCACCGTCGCGATTACGATTTCGGCCAGTGAGATGCCGTCGGAACTCAGAAAGACCTTCCTTGCTGGATTCGCTCTGGTGCCGATATGGGCCCTGTTGTGGATTCGTGCTTCAATCGTGCGTGCTTTTGGCGGAGTCTTGTCGGCCATTGCGCCCGATCGCGTGGTGCGGGACGGTTCGCTGATTTGCGTCGTCGTGCTCCTAAGCTGGGGGCTGAAATGGCATCTCGACGCGCCAATGGTCATGATGGCAACACTTGCAAGCGCGGCCGCGGCCCTCGTCCTCGCGAGCCTGTCTGTGCGCCGGCTGCATCCGCGCGAAATTGACGGCGTCGTTCCCGACTACGACGCGCCGATCTGGCGACGAACTATTTTACCCCTCATGGTCATTGCGGCGACTGAAGCCATCCTCAATCGCGGCGGCGTGCTCGTGCTCGGCTGGATTGGGTCCACCAAGGATGCAGGCATTTACGCCCTTGTATTCAGCATCTCGTTCCTGGTCGCCCTGCCGCGAGCCGCAGCCAATACCTTGCTCGCGCCCGCCATCGCGGATCTTTTTGTCAGGAAACACCATCACTTGCTGCAAACCCTGATCACCAGGACCGCGTTGTGGACGTTATGTGGGGCTGCTGGCAGTGCGCTTATCCTTTCGATTGTTGCTGACCCCTTGCTGACATGGTTCGGTCGGGGTTATGAGGCTGGCGCGTCCGCATTTCGTGTTCTTCTCGTAGGCCAGGTCGTCGCCGCTTGTTTCGGATCTCAACTATCGATTATGACGATGACCGGATGCGAGCGAGGAGCTGCTATTCTTCTCATCCTGAGCGCTTTCGTTAACATCCTCGTCAGCGCTGTTCTCGTCAACGTGCTTGGGCCGGCGGGTGCGGCGATCTCTACAATGGTTACTCTCATCGTCTGGAATATCGCGATGGCAGTTTTTATCTGGCATCGCCTACGATTGTTGCCGGGCCCTGTCTTCATGCTTCAATCGATGCTCAGGGGCGAGGCGATTATTCGCACTCCACGTGGCAGCCCAACAATCTGACCGGATTGGAGATCAAAGCGCACAATGCTGGGTGGCATGAGATTTCGAGGTGTCTCGCGGTCCCGCTTTCTTTCCCCATGGGGGGGGCGATGCCCCCTCAGCTCTTTACGGCGGGTTTTTTTTGCCCAAACGCCTCGCAGCCTGCGCCCGGCGTTTGCTCGACCGATTCGGTAATATGTTTCAGCTACTTGTTCGGTTTCCTTGAGATAAATCAATTGTCGGGCCGGTCGCCACGTTAGATTAACGCTCCGGGGAAAGGTTCATGGCGTTCAAGGATATTCTACTAGCCCTCACCAGCTATCCTGAGCCCACGCCCGTGTCCGTGGTCGAGGATGCGGTTTCAGTCGCAGCAGTTCTCGGCGCTCACCTCGCCGCACTCTCCTGCGAAGCACGTGTTCAGGTGCCGGGACACTTCCTTTCAGGTTCATTCGCCAACATACCGGGCATTATCGCTGCGGAAGCCGAGAAAAGCGGGAAGAATGCAAAAGACCTGCTTGCTGCATTCGATGCGGCAGCCGAACGATCCGGTATTCTTCACGAAACCATTCTTGAAAAATGCACGACCTTCGAAGTCCCCGACCTGCTGGTCGATTATGCCCGGATTCGTGACCTCACCATCGTGCCTGTGCACGAATCCTATGATCAGTGGTACGCAGAGGCCGTGATATTTGGCTCCGGCAGGCCGACCCTTGTGGTGCCAGAAAGCCCTCGGTCGCGTCCTTTTTCACTCAGAACCGTTGCTGTGGCCTGGGATTTTAGTCGCGCTGCCGCTCGCGCGGTATCGGATGCGTTTCCGCTACTCGAAATAGCGAAGAGGGTCCGCGTAGTCACAATCGTCAACGAAAAGGTTTTGGATACCAAGCGTTCCGCCGAAGAACTCGCAAAGAACCTGGCCCGGCATGGCATAGACGTTGTACTGGATAAGGTCGATGCCAAGGGCAAGCCGATAGGTGAAGTTATCGAAGCCTATGCCCTTTCGCATGTAGTCGATGTGCTCGTGATGGGTGCATATGGGCACTCCAGATTGCGCGAATTCATTCTGGGAGGCGCAACCAAGAGCCTTCTTTCAAAGCCCCCACTTCCAATTCTGTTTTCGCATTGACCTCAAGAACGACTGGAACTTCGTTAACCGCGCATTCCTGCCTCGCCCATGAAGGGAGGGTCAGGAGACAGATTGCGCCTCGGGGCATCAAATGACGAGCGATCCCTTGACGGAAGCCATTGTACCGCTTCGGAGGCGCCTCGGCCTGCCGTTGCTTGTATTATACGGCACAGGAATCACTATCGGCGCAGGCATCTATGTCCTGGTCGGCGCTGTTGCTGGCCATGCCGGCATCTACGCTCCATGGTCCTTCGTGCTTGCAGCGATGGTGATGGGCCTGACCGTCGCCTCCTATGCCGAACTATCGACCCGCTTCCCGGTCAGCGCTGGCGAAGCAGCATATGTCAGGGCGGCGTTTCGGTCTTCGGCATTCTCGACCACGACCGGCCTGTTTACGGTTGCAACCGGCGTGATTTCCTCGGCCGCCGTTACGCTCGGCGCAGCTGGTTACATCCAGCAATTTGTCAATCTTCCGCAGCATCTCATCGTGATCGCCGTTCTGGTGGCGCTCGGAAGCGTGGCGGCGTGGGGCATCCTGGAATCGGTCGTGCTGGCAAGCGTGTTCACCGTGATCGAGATCAGCGGATTGGTCACGATCATCATCGCCGCGATTTATGCCGATGTTCCCATCGCAGCAACGATTGCGCGTGCTCCGCCTCTGAACGTATCTGTCTTGTCCGGTATCGCCTTCGGCAGCCTTCTCGCATTCTTTGCCTTCATCGGCTTCGAAGACCTGGCAAATGTTGTCGAGGAAACAAAGGTGCCACATCGAGATATCCCGCGAGCTATGGTGCTGACCTTGCTCATCTCCACGATCCTGTACGTAATGGTTGCCGCGGTGGCCGTCAGTGCCGTACCGATCGAACGCCTGTCATCCTCATCGGCGCCGCTAAGTCTGGTCTTCAGCCAAATTGCCGGTGTCAGTCCGGCGACGATCAGTGCGATCGCCATCGTCGCCACGCTGAACACGATCCTTGCACAGATGACGATGGCGGCCCGGGTGATCTACGGTATCGCGCGCGAGGGTCAGTTGCCCGCTTTTCTTGCAAAGGTGAATCCTCGAACCGGAACCCCGCTCGTCGCAACAGCCTTTGTAGTAGCCGCGATCGTTCCTATTGCATGGTTAGTTCCGCTTGCGCCTCTCGCGGAGGGTACGTCTTTGGCGACACTCGCCGTATTTGCGCTCGTTAACCTTTCGCTGCTGCGCCTGCGTCACAAAGGCGTACATTCCGGAGTGCCACATGTGACCATTCCCATAATCGTTCCGGCCGCCGGCCTTGCGACCTGCCTTGCCATGATCGCGAGTGCAATTCTCGGATAACACTCGTCTTACAGTTGGTGCGCTGCCTGCTGTTGTGGTGCGACGCTTCCCTCCTTGTGCCCATTCCGCTTCGATCTCCTCGGTCTGCCCGATCAATGCACATGAAGTTCGCCCCTCGCCATCATCAGATGGTGAGGCTGATGATTCCCACCTTGCACCATTACTCCCATGAAGCCGAGCGCCTTGAGCTTTCTAACCTGCTTGGGGTCACTCGTCGTAACGGTCAGCAGCACACCGTTCGACAGCTCATCGGTCGCGGCGTTCCAGCCAAGCCTGACAAGCTCGCTGGTATGAGCAGGGACCATGCGTTTGATCGCCTCTAACGTTCGCCCCTCCCCGGTAACAGCTATCGCGATGCCATTGCCCAGTGCGCGCTCAGTTGCAACCGCTCGCAACGCCACCTCGTTCATATCGATCAGATGCTCGCGTAGTGCGGCGATATTCACTTTCGACCATTCCGTCGCGGGATCGGCTTCCAGGATTTGTACAATCTCCTGTATGGCGCCGAACGCATCCTGTCCTGTAGCAGTGGGTGGGCTGGCCGATCCACTCTGCGTCATTGTCTTTTCGTGCTGGCCCGCCTCACCGTGCGCGCCTTGATGCCCTTGCATCATCTTCTTTTGCATCATGCCGCGCTGCATCGGCATCTGCATGTCGCCTTGCGGCAATTTCGGCGGCGGCTCCTGGTCGCCGCTGCTCTTTTGACCGTGCAGTGCGTCGTGTCCGGCAGGCGTTTGCGCCACCGCGTAGGCCATTGTTGCTAGCATCGCCATGCCGGCAAGGCCGGCCTTCCATGACCACGAAGACATAATCTGCCTCATACTTCCTGGGAGCGCCCTTGGCGCCTTCTTTAGCTATTTGTCAGGCAAATCATTTGATCTGCGTCATGTATTTCGGAAACCTGATTGTATTTTGGCGTCGTTTGACCAGTGATGAATCACCGCGCAAACTGGTCATTGAGCACCCTGAGGGCATTCAGAATCACGGCGACATCAATCAGCTCCTGGAAAAGAGCGCCCTGAACAGGCGTGAGATAGCCGAAGGCTGCCGCGATCATGCCGAGGACCGAAAGGCCAATGCCGACATAAACACTTTCCAGGGCGATGAACCTCGCGCGCATTGCGATCTGGATCGCCGGTACGACGTAATCCAGCCGATCAATCAACAGCACAACGTCCGCGGCTTCAGCGGAGGCCGCCGCACCTCTGGCGCCCATGGCAAGCCCGATATCCGCCGCGGCCAGCGCCGGGGCGTCGTTGACGCCGTCACCAACCATCATCACCGGACCGTTCTTTCGCTCAGACAGCACGACCATCAACTTCTGATCAGGCGTCAGCTCCGATCGTACCGCGTCGATTGAAAGCCCGGCCGTGATCACTTCAGCTACCGCTCGCCGGTCTCCCGTTGCCAGAACGATCCGCTCGATTCCCAACTTCCTTAGATTGCCAAGAAGCGCTTCGGTCCCCGCGCGCAATTCGTCTGCTAGCACAATTTCACCCGCCCGTTCGCCGTCGACAGCAAGCGCGACGACGACGGCGCCAGGCGGTTTGACCGCCCACGAAGACGGCCCCCCACCGTCTCGCACTTTCGATGCAACAAAGTGAACCCCGCCAACGACGGCACACCGACCCTCAACCCAACCCACGATGCCCTCGCCTGGCGTCTCCGTCACATTAGTTGGCACCGCAAGCCGGAGCTTCCGATCTTGTGCTTCAGAAACAATGGTCTGGGCAATGATGTGCTTGGAAGCCTGGTCGAGCGAAGCCGCCGTCCGGATAATGTCGTCTCGGGAAAAGCCCGGCATCGAATCAACTGAAACAATCCGGGCGCGACCGTTGGTGAGCGTTCCGGTCTTGTCGATCACCAGCACCCGAATTCGCGCCATCATTTCAAGCGCCCTGCCCCCCTTGATCAGGATGCCGTGCTTGGCTGCGCGCGACAGACCCGAGACGATAGCGACCGGCACCGCCAGAATGAGCGGACACGGCGTCGCGACGACGAGCACGGCGACAGCGCGAATGGGGTTTCCGGTCCAGAGCCAAGCACCGCCGGCAATGATGACCGTCACGCCGAGAAATGCCAGCGCGAAGCGATCGGCCAGTCGCGACATCGGCGCCTTCGAGCGTTGCGCTACCTCAACCAGACGCACGATGCCGGCGTAGGTGCTTTCGGCGGCGCGGCGCGATGCAAGCAGATCGAACGCCTCCCCGACATTGGTCGATCCGCTCATCACCGTTTCGCCTATCCTGCACTGCACCGGGATCGGTTCACCGGTCAAAGCCGACTGATCGAGGACCGCAAGGCCCAGCGCCACGGCTCCATCGACAGGAATGACGTCACCTCGGCGCATCAACAGGCGATCGCCAGGCGCTACGATTTCAAGCGCGATTTCTTCCAGTTGGCCGTCGCGATGACGCAGGGTGGTCCGGGGAACGCGAGCAAGCAACGCCGTCATTTCGCGGCGCGCATGGCGCTCAGCAAAGCCCTCAAGCAATTGGCCGCCCGCATACATGAGGGCAACGACGGCGGCCGCAAGCTCTTCGCCGAACGCAAGTGCCGCGATCATGGAAAGCGCTGCGATCACATCCAGACCCACCTCGCGGCGGCGCAGGCTCAATACGATCTCGACAATGAGCGCTAACAGAACCGGTACGGTAGATCCTGCCCAGATCCAGTTCGCCCAGGAGGTCCGTCCGAGCACTAGCAAACCGAAGCCAAGAGCGATTCCCGCGGCAGGAAAAGCGGTAAGGAAAGGTCGGATGGAGAATTCGGAAGACATGGATACCCTAACCACCAAATGAAGCGCAAGAATTGACACTTGGCAAGAACTGACACTCAATTGTGCCGAACGCGCAAGGTCCGCTTGATGTGAATCAAACAATGGACGGACCACTCGCCCCATAAGCGAACGGCAATAAGAATTTTCTTTTGCAGCAATTGTTCGCAGGCTCAACGAGGCCAAAGACGCGATCGCGGTGGCCCGCCGAAGCGCCTCTCGTTCAAATGCCCGTTTTGGACTATCTCTACGAGATCGGCCTGCGCTATCTTTTGATCCCTGCCATCGGCACAGCGATCGGTGTGGTTGCGGAGAGGGAACGAAAGCAGGCGACGGCTTTCAGTCGACCATGAGCCGGCTCATCAGTGAGCTTGCGGGTAGAGACCGGCGATCGGTCGGCAGGTCGAACGCCGTCTCCACAAGATGCTTCGTGATCCCGCTCGTTTCATCGAAGTCATCCGCAGCATGCCTGCATCCGATCCCATGGTTCGCATATGCTTTCTTTCGCATATAGGATCGAGCTCCACTTGAGGTGGATCAAGGGTTACCGAACTGCGAGCACTAACAATGTTGTTTGGTCGACACAGCTCCACCGTGATCGGTGGGTTATGTCCGGAACACCAACGAAAGGGAACCATCGATGACCCAGCACAGCCTCATCCATAACAATCTGGAATGGACCAAACAGAAGCTCGGCGAGATTGATCTGACACTGGCGGCGCTTGAAAACACCGCCGGAACATTCACGAGCGAGGTTAGGAAGAAAGCCGATACTGCCGTCGCCAAGTTTCGGACGGCCGGAAATGCCTTCAAGACCAAGGTCGAAGCCGCGCTAGCCGATGCCGGGAAAATCAAGACAGCCGCAGATCAATCGTCCGCCATGCTGGACGAGGAATGGGTGAAGGTCGAAGCGGCATTCCAGGCATTTCTTGCGGCTGTCGATGGTCAAGCGAATGCCGTGACCGCGGCGCTCGCGGCTCGAGCTGAGGCGCAACGTAAATCATTGCAAACGTCGCTGGTCGGAATGCTCAACGCCGCCTCAGAAACGATCGCCCAGGCTCAGCGCGACGCCAACGCTGCGATTCGGCGCCTCGGAATTGAAGCCAAACTCGATCAAGCTTCCACAGCCGGGCACGAATCTTGGAAGGCGATCAAGAGCGGTGTCGAGGAAACGCTGTCCGTTTATGAACGCACGCGAAAAGCCATCAGCGACACCCTGACGAAGCTGCACTAGAGAGTTCCGCCAGCAAGACAATCTATCACCTCCACCACGGCTATCAGGAAGGGGCATGGTCTGGGGGCATCGCGATGCTGCGAGCTATTTCGCGACGCAAACAACAGGTCTCCGATCGAACCGGCGAGGTAACGACAAATGCCGACGATCCCGCATATCGAAAAGCATTTCACAGCGACCGCGACGGTGCGGGATGTCGTGATAGGCATGGCCGACGGACTGACCGTTCCGTTCGCGCTGGCCGCGGGCCTTTCAGCCGCTGTTTCCAGCACCGCGGTGATCGTGACCGCGGGGTTGGCTGAAATCGCCGCCGGCGCGATAGCCATGGGGCTTGGCGGCTATCTTGCGGCGCGCACGGATGCGCAGCATTTCGCATCGGAGCAGGCGCGCGAGGACTGGGAGATAGCAAACAAGCGTGAATTTGAGATCGATGAAGTTCGCAAGGTGTTCGCGGAATATGGCTTGACCGGAGCCGCGCTCGAAAGCGTGGTGGCCTCGATCACATCGGATCGAAAGCGCTGGACGGACTTCATGATGCGATTCGAACTCGGGCTGGAAAATCCGGATCCAAAGCGCGCGCCGATCAGCGCGGCGACGATCGCCGTTTCCTATTTGGTCGGTGGCCTGATTCCGCTTCTCCCCTATATGCTGACGAACGATTTAACCGACGCGCTGAAGATTTCGGTGTTGACGACGGGAGCTGCTCTCCTGATTTTCGGGGGCGTGAAAGGACACTTCACCGGCCTCAACAGGCTTGTGTCGGCCGGGCAAACCCTGCTCGTCGGTGGGTTGGCTGCGGCCGCGGCGTTCTGGCTCGCTCATCTGTTTGGCTGATGGAGGCAGGCTTAAGCCTGAGATGTCCAACGGACCGCCTGCGCATTGAAACCTGCGGTGCCAGACCAACGCAAGCTCTTTCCTTTTATCGTTCTGAGGCATGATCTCGACCCATGCATTGTGTGCCCGATATGGAATTGCTGACGCTGTTGACGGTGGCGAACGGTGCCCCGGTCATTGCGAAATGGTTACTTGGCAATCTCTTTGCCTTTCCACTCGACGGGAACCTCAAATTAAGCGATGGTCAGCACCTGTTCGGACCATCGAAGACGGTCCGCGGAATTCTGGCCGCCATCGTCGCGACGGCGGCGGTAGCACCGCTTGTGAATATGCCGGTTGGAACCGGGGCCATCGTGGGTTCCGCCGCTATGCTGGGGGACCTGAGTTCGAGCTTCACGAAGCGCCGTTTGGGCGCCCCACCCAGCAGCAAGGCGATCGGTCTGGATCAAATACCCGAGTCGTTGCTTCCACTGCTGGTATGCCGTCAGGCGCTCTCGCTGACAATTGCAGACATCGTGGCCGTCACCGCCGTCTTCTTTGCCGGTGAGATTCTTCTGTCAAGATTGCTGTTTAGACTCAAACTTCGCGATCGACCCTATTAGGAAGCTTCGCCCTCTAGGAACGCCGCCATCAAGATCGCCGGAGATGGTGCAGTGTGACCTCGGGAGGGCAATTGAGCCGTACCGGTACGATGGACGATCCGGCGCCCATCGACGTGTAGCCGACCATATCGTTGTAAACCCATGCACCTGACCCCATGCGCCTCGGCAGAACAGAATCGAGGGTGATCGGAATCCCACCGGGGAAGCAGATTTGACCTCCATGCGTGTGTCCACCTAACAGCAGATCAAACCCGGCGTTTGCCGCCTGACGATAGATCTCAGGTGTATGCGATAGGAGGACGGAGAATGCGCCGTCCGGAATCATCGATGCTGCTTTCTCGATATTGTCGGCCCTATAAAAATGGGCATCGTCAACACCGGCCAAATAGATGCACTGATCATCGCGCCATAGCGTATTGCACTCGTTCATCAGCATTTGGATTCCCATCGCCTCCAAATCAGGGATCATGCAAATCGTATCGTGATTGCCCAGCACGCCGTAGACCGGACTCTTCAGCTGCCGTCGCACCCGTGCCATACCATCGAGTGCCGGCTCAAACGGCCCGAATGTGGCACCGCGGAAGTCCCCGGTCAGAACACAAACATCGTATTCCAACGTCGGCACCATCTCGATCAAACGCCGCATGGCGCCGTCGTTCATGTCGACGTGCAGGTCACTGATGTGGAGCAGCGTAAAGCCTTCGAACTTTCTTGGCAGCCTCTTCAGCTTAATATCGTTGTGCTTGACACGGACGCGCCGGGCATTTTGCGTACCGCGCCAATATAAACCAGTCAGTTTAAGTACGGCCCGGATAACGGAATGGACCGAGTACCAGTTCTCAATATGAAAAAAATTGAGACCCTGGCCGAAGATCTGGGCCTCATGATCCCTCTCAATTCCGAGGCGCTGCCGTACATGAAGCCGTCCCAAACGCTGTTCGAGCTTCTTCAAAACGGGCTCATCCATCTGCGAATTCGCCTTCGCCTCTCGCTTCACAAGACCGGATCCAAAAAAAACCAGGTTAGGACGATCTCATCATTCGGGACATCATGATGAGAGCCGCAGTTCCGGCGAACACCGCGCCCGCGACGAGCAGCGCGCCGCCCGTCAAGAGATTGAACAGGCCGAACGCCGTACCGCGCAAGTCTTCAGGGGCGGTATCGGCGACGAGCGCCGACAACAGGCCTTGAGAAAATCCCAAATAGAGGCCCCAAAGAGCAACGCCAGCGAATACACCGCCAAGCCCTGGAACGAAGGCCAGCGTGAGATCGGCCATGAACAATGCTCCGAGCCCGCACAGAAGCAACTTCATCCGGCCAATCTTGTCAGAGAGAATCCCGGCGGGTGTCGCAGTGATGGCATAAACGACGTTCATCCACACTGACACCAGCGGGATCAAAGCCAATGCCAGAACTTGCCTGGCTGTGCTGGCGAGTGGGAACACCGGCTTGGTAATTGCGGCGGGCCCATAGCCGATGCCAACGAGGAGCTTGCGCTTGCCGATGCGATCAGAAAGCGCTCCAGAGAATACCTTGGCCATGGCCGCTGTGGCCTCGGCGATTCCTTCGATCAAGCCGACGGCCACTGTGCCGGCGCCGACCACGGTAACGAGGAACACCGGCAGCAAGCTGTGAATAAGCTCAGATGATATGTCCATCAGCAACGAAACAAAGCCGAGCGTCCAGACGCTGGTCGGCACGTCACGCCATGTCGCGGACGATACTTTTCCGGCTTCGGAAATCATGGAAAAGACGATATCGGGCTATTGGTCATTGCTCTTGCTCCAAATCAACATGATGGCATCGTTCGCGCCCAGGACACCCGTTAATCGATCAGTCGCCACGCCCGCCATGCCTGCGCATGTCCTCGATCCAGCGTGCACGTTTCTTTTCGTTGGCAAAGGTGAGCCCATACAGGCTCTCGCGGATTGGTTTGATTCCGGCGAAGCTAAGCATGCTGCGCTCGAAGCCGCGCAGTCCGAAAGCGCCGAAGTACCATCGATAGAGCAGCACGGGCATCCCCATGGTGACTATGATGCGGGCCGAGCGGCCGGCGAGCAATCGTTTCGGAAAACCCCTCTTGTTGTATTGCATGGCAAAGCCAGGCCGGAAAATGTGCTCGAGAAAACCCTTGAACAGCGCCGGCATGGTTCCATGCCAGAGCGGGAACAGGAACACCCAATGTTCCGCCCAGCGCATGTCCTCCTGAGATTTCGTCAGGACTGGCGGCAACGCACCGGACTCAAAATCAACCTGGGTGCGCAACAGCGAAAAATCGAGCGCCGCAACTTCGATACGGCGAACTTCGTGTCCCGCCGCTGTAGCGCCCTCGGCATAGGCGTCGGACATGGCGTGCAGGAGGTGATGACCCGCCGGGTCCGGATGGCCCTCAATGATCGCGATGCGCCTTGTAATGATGTGCTCCACGGAGAGGGTCTTCAATACTCGGCCCCTCGAACCTTTCGCAGCGCGGTTGTGAGAATGTCGGTTTCCTTTATCGTCGCCGAGCCCTTGTAGTTTGTTCTGGATCAAATCGAGCGGCGATCTTTTGATCTATCAGAACAAGTGATCGCCACGATGGCCGTGGCACACCTCCGTTATTGGAGATCATCATGACCGTGAACCCCCGGATGGTGTTATTCGCCGCCGCGGCGTTGTTTATCGGCGCGGCAAATTTGCCCGCCAATGCGCAACCCTATGGCGACCGCGATGGATGGAGCTGGGGAATGGGTCCCGGCATGATGATGGGGCCGGGGATGATGGGCCGCGGCGGTTTCGATCGCACGTGCACCGCCGCCGTGATCGGTTTTGCCGAGTGGCGCATCGACCGGCTCGAACAAACGCTCAAGCTCACCGATGCCCAGCGAGCAAAACTCGATGAATTCAAGGCGGCGTCCCTAAAGGCGACCGAAGCGATGCGGGCCGCCTGTCCGACCGAGATTCCGAATACGATGATTGGACATATGCAAGCCATGGAGAAACGTCTAGACACCATGTCGGCTGCGGTAAAGACGATCCGGCCCGCGCTTGAGGCATTTTATGCGACGCTGAGCGATGACCAAAAAGCCAGACTTGACTCCAGAAACGAGCGCGGCCGGTTCTGGCGTTGGCGCAATCAGGGATAGGGATCAGCGTCAGGATGCACCGGACCGCCTGGGGACTTCCGGCCCCTGACTGGTGTTACGCAGCCCGGATTATCTTGAGCTCGCGATCTCGGCGCCAGCGGAGTAGCAATCCCGATCAACGTTGATCCCAATCAACATTGCGGAGTTAATACTCTGCCAGCTTATGTCGTTCCGGTGCCAATCAACATCCGGCGGAGGCAATGACTTCGATATGCTCTTTGATGGTGCGGCGGAAGCTGCACTCAAACCTCTAAAAGCAGGGATCGCCAAGATTTTTGTGACGCTGAGTGAGTATCGTCGATGAACATGAGACCCGCACCGCATGAAATCACGCAGATCGGCGACGGATCGATGGTACCACGCCAATCCCGCAGAGTTTTGGGGAAGGCGATGGCCGCCGTTATTGCCGCGGTCGTTCTGGCCATTGCGGGCTGGTGGTTCCTGCGCGGGCCGGCCATTACGGCGGCTCGTGTCACCCGGGGAGCCGCAGCAGAAATCGTTTATGCGACGGGATCGGTAGAGCCGGAGACATGGTCCCGATCGGCACCACTTGTGCGTGGACGTATCATTGAACGTTGCCGCTGCGAAGGCAAAACCGTCAAGACCGGCGACATTCTCGCCCGGCTGGACGACAGGGAAGCGCAGGCAACCCTGAATGATCTTCGCGCGCTGGAAGAGTTCCAGCGTCGGGAATTCGACCGCCAGGCACAATTGCTGGCGCGAGGGGTCGCGACCTCACAGGCCTATCAGAAAGCGGAAAGCGATCTTGCACGAATCCGGGCCCAGATCGCGGCCCAGGCCCAGCGATTGGAATATTACAAGCTGGTAGCGCCGATGGATGGCACCGTGCTCAAGGAGGACGGCGAGGTCGGCGACATGGTGGATCCAGGCACGATCCTCTACCGCGTCGGCCTGGAAAAGCCGCTATGGGCAGTCGCCGACGTCAACGAAGAAGACATCCCCCGCGTACAGATCGACCAAAAGGCATTGCTGCGCACCGATGCATTCGCCGGTCAGGTGCTGCCCGGATATGTAAAGCAGATAACGCCGGCTGGAGATCCGGTCTCCAAGACATTCCGCGTCCGTATCGGCTTGCCGGATGACACGCCGCTGCGGGTGGGAATGAGCGTCGAGGCCAATATCGTCAGCCGGGAAAAACGAGACGTCGTTCTGGTGCCCGCCAACGCGGTTGTCAACAAAAGCCTGTTGATGATCGAGAACAATCGCGCTCGCCTGCGCAAGGTCGAAATCGGGATCCATGGAACCGGCTTTGTGGAAATCATTGATGGCGCGAGCGAGGGCGAGCTCGTCGCCTCTCCCGCGACCACCAACATCAGGAACGGATCGCGGGTTCGGCCGTTGCCGGCAGAGCCGCCGGTGCGATGAATCTGATCCTGACCATCGCCTGGACCCATGTCCGGCACCGCGCGCGCCAGACGCTGGTCGCGATCGTTGGCGTCATGACCGGCGTCGGATTCTCCATCATGATGGCGGCGATGATGGAGGGGTCACAGGAAGATTTTATCAGGACGCTGGTTGATGCGCTGCCGCATATCTCCATCACCGATGAATTGCGAGAACCGACGCGCCAGCCGGCGGATGTTATCTACGCCGCGGCCGAATTCCACGGCCTCTCCCCTGAAGTCCGCCGCCCCGGCATCAAGAACCCGATGGCCACCATCGCATCGTTGCAGACCTGGGTACCCGGAGCGCTGACGCCGTCGGTACAGTCGAAGGCCGTTCTGCGATTCGCCGGCCGAAACCTGACCGTTTCAATTATCGGCATCGATCCTCGCACCGAAGCCGACGTCTCGAACCTGGCAACTCACCTGCGCCAGGGAACGCTGGCGTCGCTCTATCGCGCGTCAAATGCGATCCTGATCGGCGACCGCCTGGCAGGCAAGATCGGCGCGCGGGTCAACTCCAATGTCACGCTCGCGTCTGCCGAAGGCGCCAGCATGAGTGCCACTGTGGTCGGCACCTTCCATTCCGGCTTCCGCGCCACCGACGAAACCACAGGCTACGTGCTGCTCAAGACCGCCCAAATCCTTGAAAGGCAGACTGGCATCGTCAATGAATTACGCGTGCGCACCCGCGATCCGATGGAGGCCCGTCTGATCAGCGAACGGATCGGCGAACAGACCGGATACAAATCGATTTCCTGGCAAGAGGCGCAGGAAGACCTGCTCTCGGCAATCACGCTGCGCAACGTGCTGATGTATACCATCGTTGGCGCGATCCTGCTGGTCGCCAGCTTCGGCACCTACAACATCATCTCCACCATCACCCATGAGAAGACCCGCGATATCGCGATCATGAAATCGCTGGGCTTCCGGGATCACACGATCAGAACCATCTTCGTGATAGAAGCACTGCTGGTAGGATTCGCGGGAGCGGCACTCGGCTGGGTTCTCGGCTACCTGCTTACCCGCGGGCTCGCCGCGCTCGAATTCAAGACGCCGTTCTCCGATTACAACCATCTCCCGGTCCTCTATTCCGCGAAACACTACTTTCTGGCCACCGGCGTTGCACTGATGTCGAGCCTGGTGGCCGGCTATTTTCCGGCTCGCGCCGCCGCAAGGCTGCACCCCATCGATATCATTCGGGGGGCAACATGAGCGCTGCGCTAATCGAGGCGCGAGGCGTCACGAAAATTCTCAGCGGCATTGTGCCCGTTACCCTGGTGAGGGACGTCAGCCTGACGATCATGCCACGTGAGTTTGTAGCGATTACGGGCCCCTCCGGCTCCGGCAAATCGTCACTGCTGTATCTGCTGGGGTTGCTCGACCTTCCCACAAGTGGCAACGTTCTGATCGACGGACAATCGACAACCCTTATGACGGAAGAGGAACGCGCAGAGGTGCGGCTTACCCGTCTCGGCTTTGTCTTTCAGTTCCACTTCCTTCTTCCCGAATTCACGATTATGGAAAACGTCGCATTGCCGATGCGCGCATTGGGCAAACTGTCGGCCCGCGCCGTCACTGTACGAGCGGAGGAAGTGCTGGCGTCGTTTGCACTCGGCGATCACCGTCATAAGACCCCGGACCAACTGTCCGGCGGGCAGAGGCAGTGCGTCGCCGTCGCCCGGGCACTCGCCAACGACCCTCCGGTCATCCTCGCGGACGAGCCCACTGGCAGCCTCGATTCCATCTCGACGACGCAGGTGTTCGGGATCTTGCGGGATCTGGTTATGCTCCATGGTAAATCCGTGGTCGCGGTAACCCACGATCTCAACCTGGCTTCGCAGATGCATCGCCGGATGGACATTGTCGATGGCCGGCTGGTCAGGGACGAACAGTTTATCCCGGCGGCCGACGCCCATTGATTGAGTGCAATTGCCGATCATCCACAAATGATGGGGCGCTCGACCCAGCGCAACGCGCCAAACGAACAAGACGTGTCGCCGAATTTTTCGCTGTCTTGATGCAGGTCAATTCGGGCTTCAGATACGAGTGATACAATAATTGTTAACCAGACCATGGAGGTTAGTCATGACAGATAGCCAACTCCGCCAAGACATCATCGACGAATTCGAATTCGATCCCAGCTTCAGCGGCGAGCACATCGGGGTCGCCGTCGACAAGAACGTTGTGACGTTGACCGGTCACGTAAGCAGTTATGCCGAGAAGCTCGCGGTCATTGCCGCCGCCCGTCGCGTCAAGGGTGTGCACGCGATCGCGGAGGAGATTGACGTCCGATATCCCTTCCAGAACAAGACGGCCGACGATCAGATTGCCAAGCGGGCGATTGATATTTTGAGCTGGGACGTGCTCGTTCCACCCAGCGGCGTCGAAGTACTGGTCCAGGACGGCTGGGTGACGCTGAGTGGAAACGTCAACTGGTACTATGAAAAGACCGCCGCCGAAGACGACGTCCGCAAGCTGTCTGGCGTCCGCGGCGTGACCAACAAGATCGTCATCAAGCCGCGTATCGATTCCGCGAACGTCAAAGACAGGATCGAGGCGGCCCTCAAACGGCATGCCGAAGTGGAAGCCAAAGCGATCCGCGTCACCGTCAAGGAAGGCAACAAGGTCGTACTTGAAGGCAAGGTCGACAACTGGGATGAGCGTCGCGCCGTCGAAACCGCGGCTTGGTCTGCCGCCGGCGTTGCGTCGGTCGATGACCGGTTGACGATCGCCTAATCGCATTTGGCGTACAGCGCCCGAGGTCCGGCGCTGTACGTCTTTAAAATCGGACGATGCCGTCCACATCTGCCAGAGCGTCAATTCGAGGTCGAATTGATAAGGCTGTCGGCGATATGTTTGATCGGCTGCTTGGTCAGATCTTTGTTGATCTCGGCAATGATGCATGCCTTCACATCGGCGTGGAACGCGGTTCGCAATTCGGCAAGGGTCCGCGGCGGAGCGACGACGATGAGGGCCTTCACTTTGCTTGCCCGGATCAGCAGTTCCATGGCGGTCGCGACCTTTCGCGCGAAGCGATGCTCCTCGATGTCATGCCAATCGGTCGGCTCGACCGCGCTTCGGCGACTTGTCTTTGTCTGCAAGGCCTTGCTGACGCGCCCCGGCCGCTCGCTGCCCTGCTCGTGAGTGGGCGGATTCTCCTGTTCAAAGACCCTTTCAATCCTGAGGTTCGGAACTTGCGCGTCGCCGTCGTTCCGCAGGAACAACGCCTTTCGGCCGTCGCCGACGAAGACCAAAGCATGATGCGGAATCGTGAGCTTGTTCATGTAATCCTCCCGGAGATTTCTGCCCATATCGGGGCATCTGCTGTCGTTCGCTCGGGATTGGGTCAAACCCCGAACGGATAGGTGTCGGGAAGGCCCATGATTTCCGCGGTCGCCAGCGGCGTCACAGCACGGCTACTGTCGAACCAGATGTACTCGTCGAATTGCCGCGGCAGGCTGGCCTGGAAGTAATGGCTCGCCATCTCGGTTTCGGGCCGGTAGATCACCCCGATCGCCCGCTCCAGACGTTGCTTGCCCAGAGCTTCCGGGCCGCATAAATCGCCGCGGCCGCGCAGGCCCAGCATGAAGCGCGCAAGCCCGGTCGCGTGACACAACCGCTCGTAGCTGTTGGGAAGCGACGGCCGAATGTCCTTGACTTCCATCGGGCCATTCCATTCGGATGCCGCCGCCACCGTGCCGCCGTGGGTGCCAAATCCGACCAGATAGGCCTGGTCACCGAACTCCTCGCGACAGAGTTGACCGATATTGATCTCGCCGCGGGCGGCCATCTCGGTTGCGCTTGCGTTTCCGACATGCGAATTGTGCGCCCACACCACCGCCTTGCTGTCCGCGCCATGAAACGCCAGCAGGTTCTTCAGGGTTGCGAACATGTGGCTATCGCGCAAATTCCACGACGCCCGCGAGCCGTAATACATGATCCGATAATAACGCTCTGCGTTGGACACAAGACGGGCATTCTGCTCGGCGTCGAGAAATCGTTCGCCATCATGCTCGGCATAGGCCCGGCGTTTGGTCAGGAGATCGGCGAGTGCGCGCGCCACATCCGATTCGCAGGTCGGATAGGAGCCGGTCAGCGCGGCATGGCCGTAGGTCACGGGGTCGCGCTGCCACGGCGTCAGGCAGCCATAGCGTTCGCGAGCTACCCTCGCCGTTTCCGGATCGACTTCGTCGAGGTAGTTCAGCACCGATCTTATCGAGTCATACAGGCTGTAGAGATCCAGGCCGCGAAATGCGACGCGCTGGCCGCGGTCCGCCGAGCCGTTATGCTTGCGCAGCCAGCTCACGAAATCGCGCATTTCGGTGTTTCGCCACATCCAGGCCGGGAACCGCGCGAATGCGGTCCACTCGGACGGAGGATACTGAAAATGCCGCACGTAATGGTCGACGCGCGCGGCGTCGGGCCAGTCGGCCTCGATTGCCACAAAGCGAAAGTCCTTGTTGACGATCAGGTCGCGGGTGATGCGTTCGCGCATCCTGTAGAACTCGCTGGTGCCGTGAGTTGCTTCGCCGAGCAGCACGACACGCGCCGACCCGATGCGCGCCATCAGCGGATTGAGATCGGCAGCCTCAATCGACGGGAACGACTCAGCGGCGTCGACGAGGTCTCGGACCAACGCTTCCTCATCCGGAGAAACCGGCCGCGGCGCCCGACGCGCGCGCACGCGGTCCTCGCCTTCCTTGGCGACCGTCCACCCCTCCTCCCCGATCAACGGAACGAAGCGAACGTCTGCGATGTCTTCGCTGCGGAATTCGCTGGTCGAAATGCGGGTGACCCGGACCAGTTCCTGGGCGCGTTGATCCGCGCCGACTGGTATCACCAATCTGCCGCCGGTCTTCAACTGCTCCTTAAGGGATTCTGGAACCTGCGGCCCGCCGGCCGCCACAACGATGGCATCATAGGGGGCATGTTCTGCCCAGCCTCGGGTGCCGTCGCCATGCAGGACGTGAACATTGTGGTAGCCTAGATCGGCGAGCGTCGCCGCGGCCTTGTCGGCGAGCGGTCCAAGGCGTTCGACCGTATACACGTTGGCGGCGATCTCCGACAGCACCGCGGCGGCATAGCCGGAGCCTGCGCCGACCTCGAGCACTTTCTCGCCGCCCGTGAGCATCAAAGCCTCGGCCATGAACGCGACAATATAGGGCTGGGAAATCGTCTGTTCTCCGGCGATCGGCAGCGGCGAATCCTCGTAGGCAAATTCGCGAAGGTTCTTCGGCAGGAACAGCTCGCGCGGCACCTTGCGCATCGCATCGAGAACGAGTTCGTCGCGCACGCCGCGCGCTGCGATGCTTCGCTCAACCATCTCCTCGCGGAGCAAAGCAAACGATTTTTCCTTCGATGCCGGAGATCCCATGACGGCGGCTCACATCTCGATATCCTGAAACACCATGTGCGTAACAAGGACGATCGAATATCCTATGACGAATGCAAGAGCATGGATTTGATCGGCATCAATTGCGCGGGCGGGTCCCACCGTGCCATCCAAAATGATCGTTTCTCTCGCGACTGAACCTCATGGATTCAGGTCAGAGATTCTGACGGTCCTTTTTCTGTCCCATTCAGTGCCGGACAGATATCTGACACAATCTTGGATTTATGCTCTGCCAGGACACCATTAGAGGGGGAACCATTCGAGGTCTCTTTAGATGGACCCGGTACGGGCGTTTATTCATCGGCAAAACATCGAGCTGTTTCGTCGTCTCCTGGATGAAGAAAAGGACGAGAGCCGTCGCAGAGTCTTGCTAGCGCTTCTCCGTGACGAAGAGGCTAAATGCGCCCTTCCCGGTTCCGAGGTGACGCAAGTAGCTGCCTCAAATGACGGGTGAAGAATTCGGTAACTCCCGTCCTGTTGAGATGGTCTGTGTCAAAATAGAATCTCGGCTCGTCCAGATCGGCCGAGAAATCTTCGAGAACGAAGCCTTGGCCAGCCAACAGTCTCGACATCGCAAAGCTAAAATCCGCTTCATTTGGCAGTTGAGCCCGGAATTGGGCCGGGGTGGGCATCTTGACCAAGACCACGCGAATGTTTTGCTTCTGCGCCAAGTCCAGCAATTTCGAGAACTCAGCCAGATAACGCGTGAGCGCAGCCGGCGCCTCGGGAGACGGAAATAAATAGCTGATCCGGCTTTTGACAGCGGACGCGGATGGACGATAGACGCGGTCGAATTGTAACTCGCCCTCCCAGATGTCTTTCTGGAAGCGGTCCCGATTGTTGAGCTTTGAGAATCCCGACAGATAATCAGCCAACGCGCGCCGCTCGACGCCTTCGTGCCAACTATATTGCCACAGCAGCCCGGCAATTCCGACATCGAACGGCGTCGCCCTCAGAAGTTTGGTGTCGCCAAAACGCTCCTCGTTCCAAATGTGGGAATAGAAGGCAAAGGAGTCGACGACATAAAGCAGATTCTTCGCGGAATGATCGCGCAAGAATATCTCCAGCACGAACCGGTTATACAGCGGGCCGGTCCCTGGCGAGGCGAGATTGATGATCTTCATGCCGGTCTCGCGCCGCATCTGGTCGTTGAAGTCGGCGAAGTCGAGCGGCATCGCGTGCGACGCGCCGAGGATGATCCAGTCAAAAGCGCCCGGCCCGGCTTTCGTAATCTTGAAAAGCGGATTACTATGCCCGTTGCGGTACATCAGCAGCTCTGCAGCATAGTATGCGCCCCCAAAGATCAGGAGGCCGATCGCAACAAACACAATTGCCGACTTGCCCAGACGCTTCATGATTGCCTGCCATCTCTAACCCGTCTGTCAGAACTGCATATAGATGAATTCCTTGGCTTGCCATCTTCCGAGGATCAGCAATCCGAAGATGACAAGGTAGTAGACGCCCCAGCGCAGCATCGTCGGCGCGGTAGCCAATCGCTGAGAAACCGATCTGCGTTCGTCGAAAATTTCCACGACAAGGAGTAGCACGATCAGGGCCATACCGAGGAAATGATCGGCCGTGAACGGATACCCCACGACCACGGACGCGATATCGAGAAGGTTCGTCCCGATCTTGCGAAGGATCATCAACGCGTCGTCGATCGATCTGGCGCGGAAGAACACCCAGGATATCGCGATCAAATGAAAGGTAAGAAGTACGCGAAACACGACCAGCACCGCACTTTGCGCGACGCCCGGCAGCCGTTCGCCGAGGCGTCGCCACGACTGGTGCGTGGCCAGTCCGGCCCACTGATAACCGCCATTAAGTGCGCCCCAGACGAGAAAGGTCCATCCGACGCCATAACCGAGGCCTGCGTGCCACAACCCGCTCACAACGAAGACGATCATGATGTTGAGATACTGACGCGCCGGTCCCGCGTGGCTGCCTCCTGACGGAATGTAGAGATAGTCGCGGAACCAGCGCCCCAGCGAGATGTGCCATCGCTCACCCCAAAACTCCGAGGTCGCGCGTGACAGATAGGGTCGGCGAAAGTTCTCCATCAACTGAATGCCAAACAGCAGAGAAATGCCAATCGCGATGTCGGTGTATCCGGAAAAGTCGCAGTAAATCTGGAAGGCGAAGAAGTAAACGCCGATCAATAGCTCGATCGGCGAGGCAAACGCGGCGATCGCGAAATTGCGATCGACGAGCGGCGCCAGATTGTCGGCAATGACAACTTTCTTGAACAGGCCCCAGCCTATCAGTTGCAGACCCAGGACGATCCGGTCCGGGTCCGCGCGCAGCGCAGCCAGAAGCTGCGGCAGGAAGTGCGTCGCACGCTCGATCGGCCCGGCGAATATCTTGGGAAAGTAGGCCACATAAAGCGCGGCATGTCCGGGATGACTTGCTCCGCTCAACCGCCGGACGTAAACGTCGATCAGATAACTCGACGCCGAGACGGCGTAGAATGAGTACCCTACCGGCGTGCTGACGGCTAGCCGCGGGAGTTGGACCGCAATTGTCGGTGCGACCAGGCGCTCGAACTCGCCCGCGGCAAAATCGTAGAACTTGAACGCAACCAGCGAACCGAGCACCGTGACAAGCCCCGCGGCCAGCAGAGCTTTCCTGATGATCACATATTTTGCGCGCTCAAGCGCCCAACCGCAACCGTGGACCACAAGCGTCACGGCACCGAGATAGACGAGATTAAAAGGGTTCCAGATGCCGTAAAAGACGTAGCTGCCAACCAACAGCACTGCCCATCGTTGCGATACCCGCATCGTCGAAAACAACAACAAGACTAGCGGCAGGAAGGCAAAAAATTCAAGCGAGGTAAAGAGCATTTGCTCTGGCCTTATGCTGCTCGATCGCGGTTTCCAATCCAGACCGCAAGCGTCTCGATCGCACGCACGCACTCACCTCAATATGACGCACCTCCGGCCCGCAGCTCCTCAGGCACCTGATCGATCGGAATGCCTCCATTAAGCACGAGATAGCTGGCCAATGCCTCGCGCTGCTCCCTGGACAATTTGATGCGTGAATGGCTGGGCTTGTTCATTGTTCCAAGCCACGCCGGCACGGGTCTAACCTGGGTGATGACGACGGTGATGATGTGACAGCCCTGGCACCGTTCGAGCGCGAAGTCCCGCCCGTCGGGCGGCAGGGCTTTTGTCAGATCAGCCTTGGCAAGATCGGCCGGTCCGTGCCCGGACGCCAGCGGCATGTTGAACGACAGATAGTCCGCCAGCGTCAGCAGTTCCTGTTCGCTCAGCCGCTGCAGCGCGGTTACGTTCCTGGTCTTACCCCTCAGGTAGCTGATCCATTCAACCTGCGTGCGTTTGCCGGTCAGGATCGCTTGCAACTCGTCAGCCGGCGGGTGGCTGGCGACAACCTGCGCAAACAGCGTTCTGCCTCCAGCCGGAATGAACGCAAAAACGTCTTTCGTCTGCGCCAGCAGCGGGCCGACCAGCAAGGCACCGCATACCATCACAATGCCGCAGAGAAAAATCCGAACGGAGTTCATGACCGGTCTCCCCATCCCATGGAGCGCGTGTAGCTCCGATCATTTCAGCCTGAGCGGCATCAATAGCGCAGCTCGGCGGGCACATCGGCGGCCTTCATAGGCATGTTGATAGCCGAATAGCGTGCGAATGTTTCGCGCTCCTGCGCGGTCATTTTTATTCCACGATGAAACGGCGAAAGGAAAACACTTCGCCATCCCTGCACATCGCGTTGCTGCATCAGATAGCCGGAAAAGAGAGAATGGCAGAATTGACACCCGGTCCATGCAAGTTCACGACCGTCTTCCGGCAGACCGGAGGCAACGTCGCCCCGGCTTTTGGCTTGTGCAAGCGTGTCCTCCGGAAGCGGAACGTTGACAGCGAGATACGCGGCGAGTTCGCTCGCAGCCCGCTCCGACAATGTCTTGTGCCGCTCAGCCAGAAAGTCATGCCACTCTGTCTCGGTGCGGCGAGATTGAACGATCTCGCGCAGTTCCGCAGCGCCTGGTGGCCCTGCTATTTCGAGGAGCAGGGTCTTGCCACCCTTGGGCATGAACGTGTTGTCCTCTTGGCCGGATACCGGCCCGACCGCAAGCACGTTCATAATCGCCGAAAGCACGAAACAAAGGCGCGCGGGCGCGTTCATGTACCGCTCTCGACTATCAGGCGGTCGCGAAACGAGAACACAGGAACGCATATTTCGTCGCGGGCAAACTCCGCCGGAAAACCGTCGCCACGCAACAGGTCGAGCACCACGACGGTCCTGTCGTCGTAGAACTGCGTTTTGCAGCCGGCGCAAACCAGCGCGGGAATATCCTCGACGACTACCAGCCGATCATCGTGAAAGAATGCTGAACGTACTTCGGCCATGCCGATATCCGAACTGCCACAACCCGGACACGCGGCGCTGGATTGGCCATCCTCGGAATCAATCGACATGGTTCATCCTTACCAATGCGATGCCAACGCTCTGCTGTCGGTCTCTCGGTCGCTGGTCGCGCGCAAATCAACTCAGCTGACGAATTTTTTTGCAGCGGCGACGATATGGTCAGCGTTGGGCCGCATCCACGTAAACATCTCCGGTGACGCGGGCGGCGGCGCATCCGGGAAAGCAATGCGTTTGTACTTGGCGCCTTCGACATTCTCCGCCACCCGGGCGATGACCTCGGCGCCCGGGCAAAGTGTGTAATAGGATTGATCGAAGGTCAGCAATCGCTTGGTCTTCTGAACCGACTTGACAAGAGTCTCGGTATCGATCGGCTTGAGCGAGCGCAGGTCGATCGCCTCGACCTTCATGCCTGCCTTCTCCAACTTCTCGGTCGCATCCAGCACGTCAGGCATGCCGGCGCCGGAGCTTACGATAGTGATGTCGCTGCCGGTGTTGCGCACAGCTGCCTTGTCGAGCGGCGTCAGATATTGGTCGTCTGGCACTTCTTCGACCAGTTCGCGCAGACCCGCCGCATAAAGGAACACGACAGGGTCGGGGTCGCGGATAGCCGATGCCATCATACCTTTCGCGTCAGCTGGCGTGGCCGGAATGACCGTCTTTACCCCCGGTATGTGCGCATAGAGGGTATCGATCTCGTAATCCGAATGCTGTCCGCCGAAGCCGGGCGTTTGCCCGGTCATCTCCATCACAAACACCACCGGCATCGACGCGTCCCCGCCGGTCATGGAACGCAATTTCCCCGCATGATTCTGGATCATCTGGAACGGCATGCAGGCACCCTGATAGGGGATATAGGTTGCAGCCTTGGAGCCGGCGAGCCCCGCGCCGAGGACGCACGCCGCCATCCAGTTCTCATCAATGCCGGTATTGGCGACGCGTAAGCGTCCAAACTCGGTTTCGAGATTGATCACCGGCCTGCCCGGGTTGGAAGCAACCGGCGGCGTCAACTCGAAGATCCAGATCATATTCTTGTCCTGGCGCATTTCGTACTGAACCGCCTCGAGGAGCGCGTACATGAAGCTCTTGCGTGCCATCGTCTCTCTCCAAATTTCCCAGCGATGCGAGATCGCGACATTCCGCGGACTGATGCGATCCGACTTAGCCGAACTGCCGGGCGGGAACGCTTCCTTCGACGAACACATTCTTGAGGCCATCTTCCGGCCTGCAGAACGGCTGCTTGTCGGCCCATGCGACTGCGTCCAGAACCTCCTGCTTGATTGCCGCTTCCATCGCGGTGGCCTTGGCCGCGTCGATGACCTTCCAGCCGACCAGCGTGTTGCGGCAGATATCGACGGGGTCGCGCGCCATCCAGGAACGCAACTCGCGTTCCGGCCGGAAAGACGAAATCGCCAGCGGATCGTAACCGAACGCACCGAGTTCGCCGGGCTTGGCGCCGGGCGCGCCCCAGTGATTATAGTAGCGGTAGGTCTTGGCCTCGATCAGGGTTGGCCCTTGCCCGGCACGGGCACGCTCGACCGCGGTCTTTGCGGCGTTGTAAACCTGCAGCACGTCCTGACCGTCCACGACCACACCGGGAATTCCGTACGGCACCGCCGCCTCGGCGATATCCTTCATCGGGCATGACCAGGAGTAGTGCGCGTACTGGTGATAGAGATTGTTCTCGATGACGTAGATGAACGGCAGCTTCAGCAGCGCTGCATTGTTCATGGCGCTGTGGAAGTGCGGCGTGGCGTAGGTTCCATCACCGCCAAAATTGACGACGACCTGTTTGCTGCCGCGGGCCCGGATCGCGAAGGCGGAGCCGGTAGCGATCACCGGCCCCGGACCAATCATCCCGTCGGCGCCAATGAACCCGACCGACTTGTCGGAGATATGCATCTCGCCGCCATAGCCCTTGTTGAGGCCGGTGGCTCTGAAATCATATTCCGCCGCCATCTTCCTGATGTCGGCGCCCTTGGCGATGGCATGACCGGACGGCCGGTGTGTGCTGTAGACCAGATCGGCCGCCATCACTCCACCCGTGTTATTGAGCGCGGCACATACGCCGGTCGCGACAGCCTCCTGGCCGACGTAGAAATGATTGTAGCCGCGGTAATTCGAATCGGTGAGCATCTTGTCGACCAACGTCCGCTCGTACCAGCGGATGCGCAGGATTGTGCTGAACATGTTGATCAGCTGCTGATCGCTCAGATCCTTGGCCCAGTAACCGATCTCGCCCTGCGCCGAGGCCATCTTGCTGCTCAGCGAAATCGCCGCGCCCGCACCTGCCAGTCCCTGAAGGAAATTCCGTCGGGTGGCCGACGCAGTTTTTTTCTTCTGATCATCACGCGACCGGTTGTCATTGAGATCAGCCATGGCATTTCCTCCGGCTCTGACGAGAGATAAAATGCTTGCCCATGAGCAGGCCGTTGTCATTGATGCAGATCAAGCTTGCCTGTCATCAGAGCGACAGATTACGCCTTCGCGACCGCGAAGAACTCTCCCGGCTACGCGAGTTGCCGCGCATAATTCTTGATTGATCTCGCTCAAGGGACGCGTTGCTGCTCGGCATTACCTTGGCTGCATGATCGCAAACAAAACCACGATGGCGATCTTGATCGTGAGCGCAGCAGCGACAATCTTCAGCCGCGGGCTGTTCGCCGATGAACCGCTGCTGCTGATCAAAACGCACAGCGCCTCGAGGCTGACTTGCGCGCAGTGTCATCAAGAACGTCCGCCAACGTCGGCGCCTTCGAACGCGCCATGCCTTGGCTGTCATGGCGACCAGCAAGCACTTGCGCAAAAAACCGAAGGCGCAAGCCCTAACCCGCACGCTCCTCCTCACCTGCCGCCTGGTGAGACCCAGGTTTGCAGCGAATGTCATAACGTCCACAAGCAATCGGCAGTTTCCTGCAGCAGCTGCCATCATGATTTCTTTTTCAATGTGGAGTGAGAATTTCCGATTTGGCGCGGCATTGGGTTGATAAGGATCAATGCCTTTGAGCAGGCGCCGGCCTAACCTCTTCAGCCAATTCGGCCCGACGCACGGCTGAAGTGGGATGGCAGTGCAAATGGTCAGCACGTCGACTAGGGGTGACGCGTCATTTGGCACTCTTTCACGGGAGAAATGTCATGAATTTCTTGCGACGTGAATTCCTATCCGCTGGCGCGGCGATGGCGACATTGACCGCGACCGGACCCGTCCTTGCGCAAAACAATCCAACTCAGCCAACCGAAACTCCGGCAGCGCAGCCGGGTATGGCCGGCGCGCTGCCGAACAACGAGAAGCGGCTGCGGATCGTCTCCCTTCGTGATCTGGAAGCTGACGCGCAAAAAATCATGGCGCCGTTCGGGTTTGCCTATGTCGCTGGTGGCGCAGGCGATGAATGGACCTTGCGGGAGAACCTCGCGGCATTCAATAGAACTGTGATCGTGCCGAACTATTTGTCCGGAAACGGGAGCCCTGACACAAGCACTAGCATTCTGAGCATCAGGATTCCTTATCCGGTCATTGCCGCGCCGATTGGCAATCAAGGCGCCGTGCATGCCCAGAAGGAGTTGCCGACGGTCAAGGGAACAGGGCTCGCCGGAACTATATATGTTGCGAGTTCCGTCACGCAAATGAACCTGGAGGACATCGCAGCCGCCAGCCCCGGTGACAAATGGTTCCAACCTTACTTACCGAGCAGCCGACCGTTTGCGGTCGAAATACTGCAGCGAGCCAAAGTTGCGGGTTACAAGGCCATCGTTCTGACGGTTGATGTGACCGTGACCAGCAACCGCGAGCGGTCCACGCGCCTGATTGGCGTACCCGTTCCCAATCTGGCCATGGGTAACGTCCCGAAGACGGTTGGCGTGAGCGGGAATGCACTGGACATGAAGGCCGATCTCACATGGGATGATGTTGAATTCTGCCGCGCCCACACTGGCCTGCCTGTGATCGTCAAAGGTATCTTGTCCTCGGCTCAAGCGCTGGAGGCCGAACGTCGCGGTTGCGCAGCGGTGTGGATATCGAACCACGGAGGGCGCCAACTCGATAACACGCCTTCGGCTGTTACGGTGCTTCCGCGTGTCGCTGACTCACTGAAGGGCCGAATCCCGATCATCGTGGATGGTGGTTTCTATCGGGGCCAGGACGTGTTTCGCGCCCTCGCGTTGGGGGCGAGCGTCGTCGCGCTGGGACGGCCCCTGCTCTATGGCTCGGCACTCGGCGGCGCGCAAGGAGTTCAAGGTGTCTACGAGCACCTCAGAAACGAACTGGTCATGACCATGCAGCTTGCCGGCACGCCGAATATAAAGAGCATTGTCCAGGGCTGCGTCGAACGCGCAGAGGCTTAGTCCCGGTGCATACCGAAAACGTGGACCCGAACGTAATGGTGATGAAGCCGCCAGGGCATCCGCCTGACATGATGCTTCCGGCCTGTTGGACAGAGCAAAGTGACGGGCGCATCTTTTTTGAGAGATCGGATTGGCTCTGATGTCTTGAGTGATGGAGGATCGAGATGTTGATACGCAAAGGATCGCCTTCTTTGACCGGCCGCGGCGTCGTATTCGCAACACTGGCGGCGCTGGTTTTCACGATGGCGGAGCCGCCGATGGCCACCGCCAGTTCGGCGGCATTTGCTTGGAAGGGCGTCTCGGCGACCACCGGGGCGAGCAACGCCACGGACTTCAGTTCGGCCCGCCGCCGTCGGCACTACCGTGGAGGCAATGCCGCGGGACTCGCTTTTTTCGGGATGGCGCTTGGAACAATTGCCGCGATCGCCGCCCAGCAGCGGCGCGATGACTATTACTACAATTACGGTTACGGACCTGGCTACTACGGCGGCGGGCCATACTATTACGGCGGTGGGCCCTACTACGGCCGCCGCTATTATCGTTACCATCCCTATTAGGATATCCGAGACGAATCTCCCTATTGCTCAACGTCCAGGTCGGGCTCGCATTTGCCCTCAGAAAGATAACAGACGCTTCGGCGCAACGTGTCGTCAGGTGTTCCCGAAGCATCGACCACATGCCAATCGAGTGCGCCGATCGCCGTCGTCTCCTGTTTCAAGGCAACATCGCGCGTCGCGTCGGAGGCATCATGTTTTCGGTCCGCGATACGGGTCAACCGGATCGCAAGACCCGCAATCAGAAACAGACCAACGAAGCGCACGTGGGTCTCGCGAGCCAAACGGGCAACTGCCCTTCGCTGCATCTCCTGCATGAATGATGCGTCAAGAATAACCGAAAACCCCTGAGCAAGGACGTGCCGCGCCGTCCTGAGGACCGTCTCGTAGACACGAGCGGACGCACCGGGCTGATAGCGCACCACCCGGGTGGGTTACAGCACCGCCCACCGCCGGGCCAACCTGCTGGGCATACTTCCATAGCGCGCCTGAC
>Ga0209583_10000070_pt1 | contig 30781 bp, 33 predicted proteins | sample Str014_FD_187201 | JGI IMG/M metagenome (GOLD analysis project Ga0209583, IMG submission 187201) | Freshwater sediment microbial communities in response to fracking from Pennsylvania, USA - Straight Creek_MetaG_SC_2014 (SPAdes) (version 2) | ecosystem: Environmental > Aquatic > Freshwater >... | reverse complement strand
TATCGGCGGCGTGGCCAATGTGACTTTCATCGGCAGCACGGGTGAGCTTATGGCTTTCGACACAGGCCCCGGCAATGCCCTGATCAATGATTGGATGATGCAACACAAGAGTATGGCCTTTGATGAGGGCGGCAAAACCTGCCTTGCAGGTCAGGTCTCGCGGCCGCATTTGGCCACAGCACTGGCGCATCACTATTTCAAAGAAAAGCCGCCAAAATCATTGGACCGCAACAGCTTCGCCAAACTGAGCTTCGCAGCACTTTCCCTAGAAAATGGCGCAGCAACCCTAGCTGCTTTCACAGCGCATGCGGTTGCGGCTTCAGCACAGTGGTTTGGCGAGCAACCCAAGCAATGGGTGATCTGCGGCGGTGGTAGACACAACGCAGCCATTATGAAAAACCTCGCGGCACTCCTGCCCAATGTTGTTCCAGCCGAATCATTGGGGCTGAACGGAGATTCCATGGAAGCCGAAGCCTGGGCCTATCTTGCTGTGCGTTCGCTGAAAGGTCTGCCACTGACATTCCCCACAACAACAGGCGTGGCCGAGCCGATGGCAGGTGGCGTTGTGGCTAGACCATAGAACTTTTCATCCTCCCCCTCAGGGGGAGGTGGCCCGCAGGGCCAGAGGGGTTCTAAGCGCTGGAGCAAGTCTCCACTCTGTCGGCTTCGCCGCCATTTCCCCCTCTAGGGAGAATAAGATAAGTGCTGCTGGATTCCCGCCCTAGCCATGATAAAGCCTCAGCGCAAGCGAGGAGATGGTTCATGACAAAACGGATCGTATTCACCGGAGGTTCAGGCAAGGCTGGCAAATATGCCGTGGCCCATCTCAAGGCCAAAGGTCATGACGTCTTGAACGTCGATATGAAAGACGTAAGTCTTCCGGGCGTTTACACTTTACTGGCTGATCTGACCGACAGTGGGCAAGTTTTCAACGCGCTCACTGCTCATTTTGGCTATGGCGGATATGACAAGGGCAAGCCACCATCGGCCCCCGACGTCGTCGTTCACTTCGCCGCAATCCCGCGCATCTTACAGGAGCCCGACAACAAAACTTTTGCTGCCAATGTTCTGAGCACTTACAATGTGATCGAAGCGGCCTGCAAACTGGGCGTCAAGAAGATCATCATCGCTTCAAGCGAAACCACATATGGCGTGTGCTTTGCAGAAGGCGACAAAGACTATAAAAAATTCCCCCTCGAAGAAGATTATGAAATTGACCCGATGGACAGCTATGGCCTCTCCAAACAACTCAACGAACAAACCGCCCGCGCCTTTGCCGCACGCTACGGCGTTGATATTTATGCCTTGCGCATTGCCAATGTGATTGAACCTCATGAATATGCGCGCTTCCCCAGTTTCATCGCTGACCCACCCTCGCGCAAGCGCAATGCGTGGAGCTATATCGACGCGCGAGACTTGGGCGAGATCGTACATCTTGCGGTACTGAAAGACGGTTTGGGCTTTCAAGTCTTCAATGCCGTGAATGATACGATCACGGCAAATATGCCAACTGAAGATTTTTTAAAACACTATGCGCCCAAAACACCCATCACGCGCAAGTTGGACGGGTACGAAGCGCCCCTGTCAAACCGTAAAATTTGCGAAGTTCTGGGCTTCAAGGAAGCGCACAACTGGCGGCAATACGTGAAGTGACTAAGCCGGGTTGACTCTGAATATTTTCAACACCCGCCCATCAATCACCACCAGCGCCACACCAATGATGGCAGCACCAATCAGTTGATTGGCTGTCAGGCTTTCACCGAGCAGCAAAATACCAAGCAGGATTGCGGTGACGGGCACAAGCATTGTGACCAAAGTTACAAAACTGGGCCCGGCGCGTGCGATGATGCCAAAGAAGATGAGATAGGCCACGGCGGTGGAAAGCGAGGCGATCATCAAGAGGGCTGCGATTGCCGGCCACGTGATGCCCGCATAAAGCCGCACATCTGAAAACAACAGCGACAGAACGGCCATGACGAGGGCAGAGACGATCAACTGGCACGTCGCAATGGTCAATGGCGCAATGCCTTGCAGGCGCACTTTGCTCCAGCTTGTCGAGAGACCATAGCAGGCAGAGGCAAAAATCACGGCAAATATCCCCTGTGACTGTGGCCCCAAGTCGCCAAAATGACCGCCTTTCAGAACCACAACGCCCACCATGCCGAGAACCAAAGCCAACGCCTTGCGCGGCACAATGGCCTCAAGGCTGAACAGCGCCATGAACAGGGCCGCAAACATCGGCGTAGTTGCATTGATCACAGATGCAAGACCGCTGGCAATCGAATGCTGTCCCCAGGCGATCGCCGTGAAGGGCAGGACATTGTTGAGGATCGACATGCCGCCACAGGCAATCCAGGTTTTCAGATCACGCGGCAAAGCACCGATCAACAACAGGTGAATGGGAAAAAGAATTAATGCCGCAAGTCCAACCCGTGCAAAAACAATCAACAATGTCGGCAATTCTTTGACGGCAACCCCGACAAAAAAGAACGACCCGCCCCAGATCAGCGAAAGCACGGCGAGCATCAGCCAGCTTTGCGTATCGATCTTTTGTTCAGTCATGATTCTCTCCCGTTGGCCTATATCTATCGGCCTAAGGGGTTGGGGAGCCACCCGCTTTGCGCAGAGCACTTATGACTCGAGCGTCAACCGCTTGTCGAGATAGTCCGAACAGATCTTGGTCAGCACATCGATATTGTCCTGGAAGAAGTGGTTAGCATCGGGGATCACTTTATGTTCGATGGCAATGCCCTTCTGTGTTTTCAGCTTGGACACCAACGTGTGCACTGCTTCCGGCGACGTCACCGTATCCTTGCCGCCATTCACAAACAGGCCAGAAGCCGGGCAGGGGGCAAGGAACGAAAAATCATAATGCTTGGCCAAAGGGGCCACTGAGATAAAGCCCGAAATTTCTGGCCGACGCATCAAAAGCTGCATCGAAATCCACGCCCCAAAGCTGATGCCTGCAATCCAGCAGATCTTCGATTCCTTGTTGAGGCTCTGCAACCAATCCAGCGCCGAAGCCGCATCGGCCAATTCGCCCGCACCATTATCAAACATGCCCTGGCTGCGGCCCACGCCGCGAAAGTTGAAGCGCAAAACCGAAAAGCCACGCGATTGGAACAGGCCGTAGAGGGAATGCACAATCGGGTTATTCATCGTTCCGCCAAAAGTCGGATGCGGATGGAGTAAAATGGCAATCGGCGCGGCGGCGGTTTTGGCCTGATGATAACGGGCTTCAATACGGCCCGCAGGTCCGTTAAAAATCACTTCTGGCATGAAAAAGAAATATCCTCTGGCGCATCACGCAATCGAGCCGAATTAGTTGACTCTTTTAGTCGGGTTTACTACATAGTTTAGAACAGTTCCAAAACTGCCGCCTAACGGGGCCTGCGCGCTTTAGCACGGGCCGGGGGGCAAAAAGCAAGCTTTTCGTGAGCCCAAAGGCACCAACGCGATGAAAATGAGCACCAAAGGCCGCTATGGCGTGATGGCGATGATCGATATCGGCACCCATTCTTTGGGAAAACCCGTGCCCTTGGCCGATATTGCCGAGCGCCAGGACATCAGCCAGGAATATCTCGAACAGCTCTTTTCCAAGCTCCGTCGCGCCGGATTGGTGGCCTCGGCGCGTGGCCCCGGTGGCGGCTATGTGTTGGCGCGGGCGGCATCGGAAATTCAAATGGCTGATGTCATCCAAGCGGTCGATGAGGAATTGCGCGTCACGCGCTGCGAGGGTGATGCCGTCCAGGGCTGCGTGAAAGGCGAACGCTGTTGCGCCCATGATCTTTGGTCTTCGATGGGCCGACAGATGATGAACTTTCTGGATTCAATAACGTTGGATGATGTGGTCTCCAAGCGCAATTTAGCTCTGGCCGCGTCAATCAAGCAGGCCAAAGAGCGCCATGTGAAGGTTGCATGAGAACCTACCTTGACCATAACGCCACCAGCCCGCTGCGCCCGCAAGTGAAAGCGGCGATGACAGCGGCGATGGAAGTTGCGGGCAATCCTTCATCTGTGCATGGCGAAGGCCGCGCCGCCCGCAAGCTGATGGATGATGCGCGTGAGGCGCTGGCGTTTAAGCTGGGCTGCCTGCCGCCGATGATCACTTTTACCAGCGGCGGAACCGAGGCCAATAATATGGCTTTGCGTGGTGTTAGAATTGAACGACGTCTGGTTTCAGCCATCGAACATCCTTCGGTGCTGTCATCGGCCACCGCAACCATTCCAGTTGATGAGCAAGGCCGTGTTGATTTGACGGCGCTGGAGAAAATTTTGGTCGGCCCCAAAGCTTTGGTTTCTGTGATGCTGGCCAACAACGAAACCGGCATCATTCAAGATATTAAAGCCATCGCTGAAGTGATTCATAAAGCAGGGCATTTCTTGCATGTGGACGCCGTGCAGGCCTTTGGCAAAGTGCCTGTGAATTTCGGCATGTTGGGCGTTGACCTGTTGACGGTGGCTGCCCACAAAGTTGGTGGCCCCAAAGGCATCGGCGCGTTGGTGATCCGCGATGGGTTGGTGGTGGAACCTTTGTTAAATGGTGGTGGCCAAGAATTGCGTCGCCGCCCCGGCACTGAAAACATCATGGCAATCGCGGGCTTCGGCGCACTTGCCGCGTTAGAAAATATCGATTGCGGAGCGCTCACCGATCAGCTGCAGTCGGGCCTTCACGGCGCGACCATTTTTTCCAACAAAAGCCCGCGCCTGCGCAACACCACTTGTTTTGCCATGCCAGACATGAAGGCCGACACTGCCTTGATGAACTATGACCTTGAGGGCATTGCCGTCTCCTCCGGCTCGGCCTGTTCCTCCGGCAAAGTGGCGCGCAGCCACGTGTTAGAGGCCATGGGTGTCGCACCAGAGATCTCTGCCCGTGCCATTCGCGTATCATTGGGGTGGAACACCACCGAGCAAGACATCAATCATTTCATCGCTGTGACCCGTAAACTCACAGCCCGCGCTAAATTGAGAGCAGCATAATGGCCGATCAAGACACGATAGACCTCGTCAAAACCATCGAGGTCGACAAATACAAATACGGCTTCGAAACTGATATCGAAAGCGATTACGCGCCCATTGGCTTGAGCGAAAGCACCGTGCGCTTCATCTCGGCCAAGAAGAATGAGCCGCAATGGATGCTGGAGTGGCGCTTGGAGGCCTACCGCGTTTGGCTGCAAATGGATGAACCCACTTGGGCCAAAGTGCACTATCCCAAGATCGATTTTCAAAGCATCTATTATTATGCCGCACCCAAATCATCGGCAGCGCCCAAGTCGCTGGACGAGATTGATCCCAAACTTTTGGAAACCTATGCCAAGCTCGGCATTCCGCTGAAGGAACAGGAAATCCTCGCTGGTGTGCGCAAGCAGGGCGAAAAGAGCCAGCTGGATGAAGAGGGCAATGAAATCGCCCAAAGCCGCGTGGCCGTGGATGCGGTGTTTGATAGCGTTTCAGTGGTCACCACTTTCAAGGATGAACTGGCCAAAGCAGGCGTGATCTTCTGCTCGATTTCTGAAGCGTTGCGCGAACATCCCGAATTGGTGAAGCAATATTTGGGTTCCGTTGTGCCGCAGGGCGACAACTATTACGCCGCGCTCAATGCCGCTGTGTTTTCAGATGGCAGCTTTGTCTATGTGCCGCCGGGCGTGCGCTGCCCGATGGAGCTTTCAACTTATTTCCGCATGAATGCTCGGAACACCGGCCAGTTTGAGCGCACATTGATCATCGCCGATAAAGGCTCTTACGTGAGCTATCTCGAAGGCTGCACCGCGCCTACGCGCGAGGAGAGCCAGCTTCACGCCGCCGTGGTGGAATTGATCGCCCATGACAATGCCGAGATCAAATATTCCACCGTGCAGAACTGGTATCCCGGCGATGCCGAGGGCAAGGGCGGCGTTTATAACTTCGTGACCAAGCGCGGCGATTGCCGGGGCGATCATTCCAAGATTTCATGGACGCAAGTTGAGACAGGCAGCGCCATCACATGGAAATATCCAAGTGTCATTCTGCGCGGCGATTATAGCCGCGGCGAATTCTATTCCATCGCCATTTCCAATGGCCGCCAGCAAGTGGATAGCGGCACAAAGATGATTCACTTGGGCAAGAACTCCTCCAGCCGCATCATCTCCAAAGGCATCGCCGCTGGCCGCAGTGACAACACCTATCGCGGGCTTGTCTCCGCGCATCGCAAGGCCACCAATGCGCGCAACTTCACGCAATGTGATAGCTTGTTGATCGGCGATCAATGTGGTGCACACACGGTTCCCTATATCGAAGCCAAGACAAGCACTGCGCAGTTTGAGCACGAAGCCACCACTTCAAAAATCTCTGATGATCAAATGTTCTACTGCATGTCACGCGGGCTTTCACAAGAAGAAGCCGTGGCCTTGATCGTCAACGGCTTCGTGCGCGATGTGTTGCAACAACTGCCGATGGAATTCATGGCAGAGACGCAGAAGCTGATTGGGATTAGTTTAGAGGGTTCAGTTGGTTAAGCTGCTCGCCATTGATCACGTTCAACTCGCGATGCCCAGAGGCGAGGAAGCGAAAGCGCGTGCCTTCTATTCGGGACTTCTAGGCATGAGCGAATTACCGAAGCCTGTTGAACTCGAAAAGCGCGGCGGTGCTTGGTTCCAGTCTGGGGCCGTGCAGCTTCATCTTGGTGTAGAAGATGATTTTCGCGCCGCCAAGAAAGCGCATGTTGCCATCGGCGTTAGCGGTGCTGAAGAATTAAAATCCAAATTGCGCAAGAATGGTCATGCGGTGCTTGAGGATGATGCAATCACTGGCCGCTCCCGTTTCTTCACCGTCGATGCCTTTGGCAATCGTATTGAATTTATTTGTCAGGACTGAGAATGCTCAAAATCACCAACCTCCACGTCAAACTCTCAGACGAATCCCGCGAAATTCTCAAAGGCCTTTCGCTCACCGTGAAGCCCGGCGAAGTGCATGCCATCATGGGGCCGAATGGCTCTGGCAAGTCCACGCTGTCTTACGTGCTGGCGGGCCGCGAAGGCTATGAAGTCACTGAAGGCAGCGTCACCTATAATGGCAAAGACGTGCTGGCCATGGAGCCCAATGAACGCGCCGCCTTGGGCCTGTTCCTCGCCTTCCAATACCCGATCGAAATTCCTGGCGTGCAAACCATGCAGTTCCTGCGCGTGGCGCTGAACGCCCAGCGCAAAGCGCGTAGTGAAAAGGAATTGGCCATTCCAGAATTCATGCGCTTTGTGAAAGATCGCGCGGCCAAGCTCAACATCAGCCAGGACATGCTGAAACGCCCTGTGAATGTGGGCTTTTCCGGCGGCGAAAAGAAACGCGCCGAGATTTTGCAGATGGCGGTGCTGGAACCCTCGTTGTGCATCCTCGATGAAACCGACTCCGGCCTTGATATCGACGCGCTGAAAGTGGTGGCCGAAGGTGTGAACGCCCTGCGCTCGCCAGAGCGCGCCATGATCGTGATCACCCATTATCAGCGCCTGCTCGATCACATCGTGCCCGATGTGGTGCATGTGCTTTCCGGCGGCCGCATCGTGAAAACCGGCGGCAAGGAATTGGCGCTCGAACTCGAGAAGAACGGCTATGCCGATTACGCGGAGAAAGCCGCGTGAGCACTGCTCTCCAACTCACCGCCGCCGAAAAGGCACTGGGCGTATCACTGCCCCACCGCCGGATGGAAGACTGGCGCTGGACAGATTTGCGCGCGCGGATCACCAAGCCCTATCCAAAAACAGAAGTGAGTGCAGCCGCGAAAGACGTCGAACGCCTTCTCGCCGCTTCGCCCTTTGCCAAACTCGCCAAGGCCCGCGTGGTATTTGTGAATGGCGCGTTGGATGAGGGACGCTCGAATCTCACTGGGCTGAAACTCACCAAACACACGTCGTCTCTGAATGCCAAAGGCGAGTTGATGGACATCTCCCGCTCTGTCAAGGCCGATGGTCGCACACTTGAGTTTCACGGCACGGCGGACTCGTTGGTGGAAATTATCCATGTCAGCACCGAAGCTGCACCGCGTGCCATTGGGCTTCATATGCGCATTTTTGTGGCGGAAGGCGCTTCCGGCTCATACATCGAAACTTTCGTCGGCGAGGGAGACTATGTTGTCACCAGCGTCACAGAAATCAGTATGGAAAAAGGCTCCCGGCTTGATCGCTTGAAATTGCAAAACGATTCCGCCAAGGCGACTCACCTTTCAGATGTACGCTACAATCTCAGTGCAGATGCTCGGTTGAATGATGTGACGGTACAACGGGGTGCAGCACTCACCCGTCAAAATGGCACGTGTACATTTCAGGGTCAAAATGGAGAAGCCAAAATCAGCGGTGCTTACTTGCTACGCGGCAAGCAGCACTGTGATACGGCGTTGACCATCAACCACAAAGTGCCCCATTGCACCAGCCGCGAGCTGTTCAAATGCGTGATGGACGACAACGCCCGTGGCATTTTCCAGGGCAAGGTCGTCGTGGCCCGCGATGCCCAGAAGACTGACGGCAAGCAATCCAGCCACGCATTGCTGCTTTCTGAATCTGCCGAATTTGATGCCAAGCCGGAATTGGAAATTTATGCTGATGACGTGGTCTGCGGCCATGGCGCCACGGCGGGCGATCTCAACCACGATCATCTGTTCTATCTCAAGTCACGTGGCATTCCCGAAGCCGAAGCCAAATCGCTCCTCATCGCCGCCTTCGTGGGCGAGGCCTTTGACATGGTGGCCAATGATGACGTGCGTGAAGCGCTGGTGGGCATCGCGCAAGAGTGGGTGGTGGGCAAGTGACATTCGACGTCACCAAAATCCGCGCTGATTTCCCCATCCTCTCGCGTGAGGTCTATGGCAAGCCGCTGGTTTATTTCGACAACGCTGCCTCGGCCCAAAAGCCGCGCGTGGTGATCGACGCCATGACCAAGGCGATGACGGAAACCTATGCCAATGTGCATCGCGGGCTGCATTTCCTCTCCAACGCTTCCACCGATGCTTTCGAGAACGCGCGCGAATCTGTGCGCCGCTTCATCAATGCGCCGTCGAAAGACCAGATCATCTTCACCCGCAATGCCACCGAGGCGATTAATCTTGTGGCACAGTCTTTCGGCGGCCAACAAATTGGGCAGGGCGATGAAATCATCCTTTCCATCCTCGAACATCATTCCAACATTGTGCCTTGGCATTTTCACCGTGAGCGGCACGGGGCTGTGATCAAATGGGCGCCGATTGATGACGAGGGCAATTTCCTGATCGAGGAATTCGCCAAACTCATCAGCCCACGGACGAAAATGGTGGCCATCACCATGATGTCCAACGCGCTGGGCACCGAGGTGCCCGTGGCCGAGGTGATCAAAATCGCCCATGCCCATGGCATTCCCGTTTTGGTGGATGCCAGCCAGAGCGCTGTTCACGCACATGTGGATGTACAAGCGCTGGACGCTGATTTCCTCGTCTTCACCGGCCATAAAACCTATGGCCCGTCGGGCATCGGCGTGCTCTATGGCAGAGCCGATTTGCTGAAGAAAATGCCGCCTTATCAAGGTGGTGGCGAGATGATTTCGGAAGTTACCTTAGACACCATAACCTATAATGATCCGCCGCACCGCTTTGAGGCCGGCACCCCCGCCATCGTCGAAGCCATCGGCTTGGGCGTGGCGCTGGATTATATGACCGCCATCGGCCTCGACAACATCGCGGCCCATGAAAAGGCTTTGCATGACCATGCCATGGAGCGCCTCACCAAAATCAACAGCCTGAAAATCTATGGCCGCGCCAAGCACAAAGGTCCGATCATTTCCTTCGCCATGCAGGGCGCGCATCCGCATGATGTGGCAACCGTGATTGACCGACAAGGCATTGCCGTGCGCGCGGGCACCCATTGCACGCAGCCGTTGCTGCAGCGCTTTGGTCTAACCGCCACTTGCCGCGCCTCATTTGCGATGTACAATACGTTTGCCGAGGTTGATAAATTGGCAGAAGCGCTTATCTCTGCTCAGAGGATCTTCACGTGACCGACACCAACACCCACAATGCCCCCGATATGAGCGCCATCCCCGCCGATGAACTGGCGCGAATGACGGATGACATCGTTACGGCCCTCAAGACAGTCTACGACCCTGAAATCCCCGTGGATATTTACGAGCTCGGCCTCATCTACAAAGTCGACATCGACGATGACCGCAATGTGGCCATTGATATGACACTCACAGCCCCCGGCTGTCCTGTGGCGGGCGATATGCCGGGCTGGGTGGAAAACGCGGTTTCAACTGTGGGCGGCGTGGCCAGCGTGAAGGCCAAAATCACCTTTGATCCGCCATGGGATCACAGCCGCATGAGTGAAGAGGCTCGCATGGCGATGAATATGTGGTAGGATGACCAACATGGCACAAGCACAAAGACCCCGCCCCCAAGTGATGAAGATCACCGATGCAGCTGCCGCCCGCGTTGCTGAACTCATGGCGCGTGGCGAAGGCGTGGGCCTTCGCGTCGGCGTGAAAAATGGTGGCTGCGCTGGCATGGAATACACCATGGAATGGGCCAAGGAACAGGGCAAGTTTGATGAAGTGGTGGAAGACAAGGGAGCCAAAATCCTGATTGACCCAAAAGCCATCATGTTCCTTCTCGGCACGGAAATGGATTTCCAAAGTTCGGCGCTGAAATCTGGTTTCGTGTTCAACAATCCCAACCAAATTTCGGCCTGTGGTTGCGGCGAAAGCGTGCAGCTCAAAGCAGCACAGTGAGTTACAGCCAAAACTTCGCCGATCTGGTTCTGGGCCTGATGGAAGGGTTTGGCAAAATCACCATCAAGAAAATGTTTGGCGAAGCCGGGCTGTATTCTGGCCCAACACTTTTTGCGATGATTGCCGATGACATTTTGTATTTCAAAGCCAAAGACGCGCTAGCCGCTGAGTTGAAAGCGTTAGGATCCAGCCCTTTTACCTATCATGGCAAATCCGACAAACAAGTGGCCATGCCCTATTGGCAAGCGCCCGAGAGCTGTTTGGACGATCCTGATGAAATGAAAGCCTGGTGCAAAAAAATTATAGCAGGCGCTACGGCATCAGCAGCACCCGCAAAGAAGGCGAAGAAAAAAGCCTAAACCTTGCGCGAAGGCGCGCGCGTTTTCTCGCCTGTAAACTCAATGCCCAACATTCCATCGCGCCGCCAAACCACCCGCGCATCTCGGATGCTATGTTCGGCAGGCAATAAAAATCGAAAAACATTGGGAACTGAAAGGGGATCAGCGCACTGCAATTTAGCGCCAGTTTCAGACATATCGCGCACCGTGCAATCAAACAACGTCCAATGGTTCAAGCTCACGATCTTCGCGCCTTTCAAAACGCGCCCGCGTTGAGCACCTCGATTGGTTGCTATTGCTTCGGTCTTCATATGGCCCCGGAACTCCCGCGCCAGCCTAGCGCGAATACGTTAGGAGAAAATGAACACAATATTTGGGTTAACGCCGCGTTAAAAAAGCCGGCATGTTTCCAGAGTGAAAACCACCGGAATCCTGCACAGCATCATCCGGCGGGTTGACATGCCTTTGGTGCCTTGCGGGCCTTGGTTCTGGCTGCCGGGCAGGGGCAGCGGCTATAGGCGCTGGGCTGACCACAGTTTCGGCTGCCGCATGGACCGCTTCGGTGGGTTCCGCAGCTTTGCGCCCGCGCTGCGTGGGCTTTGATCCGGGCCCACGGCGTTTGACCGGACCCTCGGTAGCCACAGCGTCTGCATTGACAACGGCAGCACCGGGCACTTCAAACCACGGCAGGTCTTTCTTGATGAGGGCCACAATGGCGTTCAGATGTTTCGTCTCTTCTTTGGTCACCATCATGAAAGCGTGGCCTTCACGCCCAGCACGGCCGGTGCGGCCAATACGGTGAACATAGTCTTCCGAGTGAATCGGTACGTCGAAGTTAAACACATGGCTTACATCTGGAATGTCGAGCCCGCGGGCCGCAACATCCGACGCAATCAAAATGCTCACCTCATTGGCGCGAAACGCCGCCAACATTTTCATCCGGGCTGATTGATCCATATCACCATGCAATGCGCCAGCGTTAAAGCCGTGCATCTTCAGCGATTTCTCAAGAAGGGCAACAGTGGTCTTGCGATTGGCAAATACAATGCCGTTCTTAAGGTTGCTTTCCTGCGAACGAATGAGTGAGCGCAAGGCGTCGCGCTTCAGCTTCGGATCATGCGGAACTTTCACCAACTGCTGGATAATGGACTCAGCTGTTGAAGAACGCACGGCCGTTTCAATGCGGACGGGATTGTGCAGGAACTGCGCAGTGATGCGTTGAATTTCAGGAGGCATGGTCGCCGAGAAGAACATCGTCTGGCGAGTGAACGGCAGAAGTTTGCAGATCCGCTCAATGTCCGGAATAAATCCCATATCCAGCATCCGGTCGGCTTCGTCGATCACCAGCATTTCAATGCCGGTCATCAGCAGACGCCCGCGTTCGAAATGGTCGAGCAGGCGGCCCGGCGTCGCAATCACCACATCAGCCCCGCGATCAATTTTGGCGGCCTGTGGGTCAAAGGCCACACCACCAATCAAAAGGGCGACGGTGAGTTTGTGGTTCTTGCCCAAGGTCGCAAAAGACTCTTCAACCTGTGCCGCAAGTTCGCGCGTCGGCTCAAGGATCAACGTGCGCGGCATCCGCGCCCGCGCCCGGCCTGATTCCAGCATGGACAGCATCGGCAACACAAAGGCGGCAGTTTTGCCCGAGCCGGTCTGCGCCAAGCCGAGAACGTCCTTGCGCTGCAATGCATGGGGAATAGCCTGCGCCTGAATGGCGGTAGGTGTGGTATAACCAGCGGCAGTCACCGCATCGAGCACTTTGGGGCTGAGCCCCAGTTCAGAAAAACTCATGGGGGAAGTAAATAACCAATCTGGCGACATCATTGATCAAACAGCGCCCGGCACATTCTCGCCAAAGCCGACGCTTTCTCAGCCGCCCTTAGGGATATATCGCGTAAAAGTCAATTCAACAGCGGGCCTCCAAGGGATATTGCAACATGTTAACCCTAAGGTAGGCTCAAGCCGCCGCGAATGAGTCGCGCGTTGCTAACAAAGGGGTGCTTTGATGAAAAAACTTGCAGCAGAATTTTTTGGAACGTTTTGGTTGGTCTTGGGCGGCTGCGGCAGCGCCGTGCTGGCCGCTGGATTTCCGGGCCTAGGGATCGGATTTGTCGGCGTGTCCCTAGCCTTCGGTCTCACCGTCCTCACCATGGCTTATGCGGTAGGCGGAATTTCGGGCGGGCATTTTAATCCCGCCGTCTCTGTGGGCCTTGCCACAGCGGGCCGTTTTGATTGGAAAGACGTGCCCTCTTACGTGATTGCGCAAATCTTGGGCGGCATTGGCGGCGCACTCGTGCTCTATATCATTGCCACCGGAAAGGCCGATGCCAGCATCGGTGGCTTTGCTTCAAATGGCTATGGTGATCAATCGCCTGGTCATTATTCAATGTTGGCAGCTTTGGTCACCGAAGTGGTGCTGACGGCATTCTTCCTGATCATCATTCTGGGGGCCACTGGCAACAACGCTGTTGCCGGCTTTGCGCCCATCGCCATCGGTTTGGCACTGACATTGATCCACTTGATCTCCATTCCGGTAACCAACACATCGGTAAATCCCGCACGCTCCATAGCGGTAGCGATCTTCGCAGGCGGCCCAGCGTTGCAGCAGGTCTGGCTGTTCATCGTGGCTCCAATTGTCGGAGCTGCCATTGGCGCAGTGGTCCACAAGTCGCTCCTCGCCAGCGAATAATGTGATCAGAATGAACCGCGAAGGGCAGGTGAAAATCTGCCCTTTTTTCTTGCGCCAACCGTCAAGTCAAAATGATCGCAAACCAGGGCTTCACAAGGGTGAAGCATTAAGCCTAACCTCAACAAGGGTATTTGCCCTAAGCTTTGTAATGTATAGGTTGAGATGATGTTGACACTGCCAACCTTGAACCACGTTGAAACACCAAACCTCGTCTTGCGCGAATTGCGCAAAGGAGATGGCGCAGACCTTGCTTGTTTCATGACGCAGGCGCGCTATCAAAAATATATCGTTCATCGTTTTAAGAGCGACGACGAAGTGAATGCCTTCGTAACACGGCAAGTTGCCGTCCAAGGCGACAGCCGCCGCCACGTCTTTCATCTCGCAGCCGAAGAACGTTATTCCAGTGAAGTGGTGGGGGACGGCTTCATCATTGCTCATCATGATAAATCACTTGAAATCGGCTGGGGCCTGCATCCCGCACTCTGGCGCGTGGGGTTTGGCACAGAGATTGGCCGCGCCTTGTTAGGTCTAGGCTTCGAAAAACTGAAGGCCAATCGCATCTGGTGCAAAGTGATGCGCGCCAATGTGGCCTCGATCCGTCTGGCTAAGAGATTAGGCATGACCCATGCCGAAGGCCACGATCATTTCCCCGCAGGACAAGGGCGGTTTGAGCCCGTTGATATTTTTTCAATCGATCAAGAAACCTATTTCGATTTGCCCTATTGAGCCAAGCGATGCGTGAACTTGTCACCATTGTGGGGGCAGGGCCAGCTGGCTTGATGGCGGCAGAAGTGCTGGCCCAAGGCGGAGCGCGCGTCCGCATCATTGACCACAAGGCGAGCTTTGGTCGAAAGTTTCTCTTGGCGGGGCGGGGCGGCCTCAACCTCACCCATTCCGAACCGCTTGAAAAGCTTTTGACGCGCTATGGCAGCGCGGGGCCAAGGTTAGACGCGGCAATCCGCGCTTTTCCACCTGCCGCAATTATCCAGTGGTGCGCAGGCCTCGGCGTGGAAACCTTTGTTGGAACGTCAGGCCGCATCTTCCCCAAGGCCATGAAAGCCTCGCCCTTATTGCGTGCGTGGTTGCTCAGATTGCGTAGTTTAGGCGTAGAGTTTCTGCCGACCACGCCCTGGCAAGGGTTTGACGGCACCGCCACCATATTGGCCATGGGCGGGGCGAGCTGGCCACATTTAGGCTCGGACGCAGCGTGGGTGCCCGCATTGCGCGCGGCTGGCATTGCTGTAAATGATTTTCAATCGTCCAACAGCCGCATCCTTGTTCCGTGGACGGAGCATTTTAAAACCCGCCACGCCGGAGCGCCTTTAAAAAATCTGACTTTGCGTTATGGCAATCAGACAGCCAAAGGTGAAATGGTCATATCCGCTGAAGGCTTGGAAGGTGGGGCTATCTACCAACTTTCGCGCGTCATGCGCGAAGAACCGGGCAAACCACTGATCATCGATTTGAAACCAGCCTTGGCTGGCGATGCGATTGCCCAGCGTTTGGCCCAACCGAAAGGTTCGCTCAGCACATCAAATTTCCTGCGCCGGGCCTTGGGCCTAACACCTGCGGCGATTGCCTTGCTGCATGAATCCAAGAGTAAGCTCGACGCCACCGGCATCAAGCATGTGACTATATACCCCCGAGGATCAGCGGACATCGCGCGCGCCATTTCATCAGCAGGTGGCGTTGCACTTTCCGAAGTTGACAATAATTTCCAACTCAGGAAAATTCCCGGTGCCTATGCCGTGGGTGAAATGTTGGATTGGGACGCGCCCACGGGAGGCTATCTGCTTCAGGCCTGCTTTGCCACCGGAGCGGCAGCGGCCCGCGACCTTCTGCAAAAACTGCCCCATCAACGCCACATTTAGCTTCTTCATTGCACCCCAATGAATGGAGCACTGGCATGAAACTGTCTCTCGCATCGAGTTTGATTTTACTGGCTTGGGCCGCACCTGCTTGGGCTGATAAAGCCTCTTACTGCCAAGCCTACGCCAAGGATTTCTCCGACCAGCGCACCACTGATAAAGTTACCTGGCAACACAAATATCAGATCGCACTCGACTCTTGTTTGGCCAGCCATAAGCCAATCCTCGCCAAGCCCATCTTGGTGGCCGCACCGCCGCCCATTCAGCAAGCGCCAAAACCAGTAGCTGTGACCAAGTCAGCGCCACCCGCAGCACCCGCGCAATTGGTCGCGGGAACAGCTGCGTGGAATAACTACTGCACCAAGAAATACACGTCCTTCAACGCCAAGACCGGGATGTATCAGTCACGCACAGGGGTTGAACGCCATTGCCTGGTGACACCAGACTTTAAAGGCTGATCAGCTCTTCGCTTCCTTAAGGATGATCTCAGCACCGCGCCATCCGATCATCATGCTCGCGGCGTTGAGATTGCCCGAAAGAATTGAAGGAAAAGCGGAAGCGTCGATCACCCGCAAACCTTGAATGCCGTGCACGCACAATAATGTGTCCACAACGCCATCCTTGGCCAAGGGTGCCATGCGACATGTGGAGCAGGGGTGATAGACGGTGCCGGAGCGCTTTCGAATATCGGCGATCAATTCATCATCCGATTGCGTTGAGAGCCCAGGCCGAAGTTCTTCAACTATCAAATCTGCCAAAGGCTTTTGCGCTGCGATCTTGCGAACGAATTTCACGGCTTCGAGCATTTCTTCAATGTCATCGCCAGTCGAAAGGGCATTGACTGTAATGCGCGGCGCGCTTGTTGGATCGGGCGACTTCGCCATGATCTCTCCAACCGACGTGGGCCGACAATTCGAAAGCCCAATCGATGCGCCTGAAAATGGATCGGGCGAAAGAATCGGTCTTTCGCCCGCCTTTGGCAGCAAGGTTGAGAACGCCTGATAATAAAGTTGCATATTGGGGCGGCTGCGCTGCGGATTTGTTTTGAAAAAGCCACCACTCTGATTGATGCTAATCGAAAGCGGCCCCGTGCCCCGCATCAAGTATTGCAAACCTGCGCGCAGCTTGCCCCTCCAAGGCCGCAAGACATCATTGATGGTCGGAACATTCAGTCGAAAAGTATAATTGATGCCTTGATGGTCTTTGAGATTGCGCCCCACGTGGCCGTTGCCCAAAACCACTTCAAGGCCCAGGGATTTGAGATGTGCGCCATCGCCAATGCCCGAGAGTTGCAACAGCTGCGGCGAATTCACGGCTCCGCCGGAAACAATGACCTCTCCCGACGCCCGCGCTAGTAGGCGAATTCCGCCTTGAATATATTCAACCCCAATTGCCCGCCGCCCTTCAAAAACAATGCGCGTCACCAGTGCTTGAGCCACCAGCGCTAAATTCTTGCGCTTCAGCGCAGGATAAAGAAAGGCCCGCGCCGCCGAATTGCGCTTGCCGTCTTTCACAGTGAGTTGAAAATGGCCAGCGCCTTCCTGCGTCGCGCCATTAAAATCGGCATTGCGCGTGAGGCCTGCGGCGAAAGCCGATTCCTCAAACGGTCCACATGTCCAATGCCGCTCTGTGTCATTGGCGGAGACAAACAGCGGCCCGCCAGCGCCGCGCCATAGGTCGCTGCCGGCCTCATTGTCTTCCATTTGTTTGAAAGCCGGCAGAACATCATTCCAACCCCAGCCGACATTGCCCGACGTGCGCCAATCTTCAAAATCTGTGGCATCACCACGAACATAAACCATCGCATTGATCGAGCTGGAACCACCGATCACTTTGCCCCGTGGCCAGAAATCTTCTGTCCCCGCCAAGCCCGCGTCCGCCTCCGCCCGGTACATCCAATTGACGGCGGGGTCATAAAAGGTTTTGCCATAACCCAAGGGCATGGAAATGAAGAAACGCCTATCACTGCCACCCGCTTCGAGCAGCAGAACTTTATAACGCCCATTCTCGGTGAGCCGGTTGGCCAAAACGCAGCCCGCAGAGCCCGCACCAACGATAATATAATCAAAATTGCCTTCCATGGCTTGATTTGGCCCGGAAGCACCTGCTTTGGCAACAGACCAGCGGCGTGAAAAATTCTGTCCTGATTGGGCCACTAAAATGCACCCCAAACCGCTTCACGGCGCAGCAGCCTTGGGCTAGGTTGGATCACAAGGGAATCCACATGAAAATCACCGATCTGAAAATCTTCATCGTCGCCACGCCGCCAAAATCCTGGGGTGGGCGCTATTTCACGTTTGTGAAACTGACCACCAGCAATGGCATCATCGGCTACGGCGAATGCTATGGCGCAAGCTTTGGCCCCAAGGCGATGTCAGCGATGATCGAAGACACGTTTCAGCGTTATGTGTTGGGCATGAATCCCTTCGACATTGAAGCGATGTGGCGCAAGGCCTATGCGTCGGGCTATACGGGTCGCCCAGACACAACCCTCCAAGGTGTCATGTCCGGCCTCGAAATCGCCCTTTGGGATATTATCGGCAAAGCCACGGGCCGCCCTGTTTATGAGCTTTTGGGCGGCAAAGTGCATGAGAAGCTGCGCTCCTACACTTATATTTATCCCGATTATGCCAAAGGCCAAGATGACTCCATCTTTTGGAATGCCGAACAATCCGCCGAACGTGCGGCGGAATACGCCAAGCAAGGCTTCACCGGAATCAAGTTTGACCCGGCCGCGCCCTATTCGGCTTTTGACCCGCGCCAACCCTCACTTGAATCCATGGAACTCTGCGCCAAATTCTGCCGCTTGATCCGCCAAGCTGTGGGCACCAAAGCCGACTTGCTCTTTGGAACGCATGGCCAATTCACTGCATCCGGCGCCATTCGTTTCGCCAAACATGTCTTGGAGCCATATAACCCGCTGTGGTTTGAAGAGCCTACACCGCCCGAAAAGCCAGAAGAGATGGCCTTGGTGGCGCGTGGCACGTCTGTTCCCATTGCGACGGGCGAGCGCCTCACCACCAAATATGAATTCGCCCGTGTGCTCGAATGCCGGGCAGCGTCGATTTTGCAAATGGCTTTGGGCCGCGTTGGCGGCATCATGGAAGCCAAAAAAATAGCTGGCATGGCAGAAGCCTATTATGCGCAGATTGCGCCGCATCTTTATGCCGGGCCGATCGAGGCCTTGGCCAATATTCACTATGCCACTTCGCTACCCAATTTCCTCATTCTGGAATCGATTGAGCGCTTTGACAATTTCCACAATCAGCTCCTGACCAAGCCGATCCGCTGGGAGCAGGGCCATGTCATCCCGCCAATCGAGCCGGGCCTTGGCAGCGAGCTGAATGAGAAGCTGGCTCTGGCCCATCCATACACAGCTGACAGGTTGCATCTTGAAGTGACCAACACGGTGGTCCGGTGAAATACGGCTACATCGGCCTCGGCAATCTCGGCGGCCATTTGGCGATGAGCCTGATCAAAGGCGGCTTGGACGTCACCGTTTTTGATCTTGATCCGAAACTGGCTGAACGCCATATCGCCGCTGGGGCAAAACACGCGCCAACGATTGGTGAATTGGTGCAAAGCGTTGATCATGTTTTCACGTGCTTGCCGTCCCCCGCCATTTCAGAAAAAGTCATGGAGGAAATGCTGCCTAACACCCGACCGCGCATGACATGGATCGAAAACTCAACACTGGGCCGGGATGAAATTCTGCGCCTTGCAGCAAAAGCGCAAAGCCACGGCATGAAAGTTCTCGAAGCCCCCGTGACAGGTGGCGTTCACCTCGCAGCGCGCGGCGAGATCACGGTTCTGGTGGGCGGCGATGATGCGCTCTTTGCTGAACATGAATCGGCATTGAAAAAAATCGGCAAACAGATCTTCTTCATGGGCCCTCTGGGGTCGGCCGCTGTGATCAAAGTGATCACCAATATGCTGGCGTTCATTCACTTGGTGGCCGATGCTGAAGCCTTGATGCTGGCCAAGCGCGGCGGGCTTGATCTCGGCCAAGCTTGGCGCGCCATAGCCGCTTCCAGCGGCACCAGCTTTGTCCATGAAACCGAAGGTCAACTCATCCTGAACGGCAGCTATGACATCGCCTTCACCATGGATCTCGCTTTGAAAGACCTTGGTTTTGCCATGAAGTTTGGCCAAGATTTTGGCGTCCCCCTCGATTTGGCCGGCCACACTTTCGAACGCTTCAAACAAGGTAAAGCAAAGCTCGGCGGGCAAGCCCAGTCAACGGCCATTGCCAAATTGCTGGAAGATGAAGCTGGAACAGATTTGCGGGCCGAAGGTTTTCCTGCCCGATTGACCTGAGCCTCCCCTAAATGGGTGGTTCATCTGTTGTTCAGCTTAGGTAGCCTAAGGAAGGCTAAGTTTAATTGATTAAAACCAACAGGAGAATGACATGACGCGTTTCATCAAACTATCCCTCGCCAGCCTGATCGCTTTTGGCACATTGGCCGCCACAGCCGATGCCAGCTTTGCCCGCAGCCGCCGCTCCTTTTGCCAAGCCCAAGCCCGCTCTGCCGCACGCCATGTCGGCGGCGATCATGTGGTCACTGGCTTGGCCTTGGGTGCAGCTGGCGGCGGCCTCATCGGCGCGCTCTCGGGCAACAATAATTTTGTGCCGGGCCTCGCCATCGGAGCCGTAGGCGGCACCATGGCAGGCGCAGTGTCTGGTTCGGAAGCCAAGCGCCAAGCCTATTGGGAAACCTATCAGAACTGCATGGGCAATTATTGATTTACCGGACCTTAACGCCAGAGCGCTTGAATAGCCCGGCCCAAGCCTGATCTTGGACCGGGAGCTTTCATGGACTTTTTGACAAACATTATATCTTACCTGCTTTTCCCGATCGGATTTTTTATCCAGCCCGGCTCACAATATTATTTTCTAACCTATCTCGGTGCTGGGCTAACGGCCATGGGTGTGTACTTAACAATCAAACGCAAGAGCCGCTTAAGCCTGCGCGCGATGAAAGAGCTGCTGCTTCCCAGTCGCTTGCTTTCACATGACTCAAGCAAGCTGGACGTTAAAATATTCTTGATTGCTGCTTATTTTCTGTTGTTGCAGGCCCTCCTTGTTGGTGGCGCAACGACGGTTTCAATGTCGGGAACTTTAGCAACACTAAATCTTTTTTTTGGACCAGCACCGGCGCCCATGGGCTCCAGCTATTTGATCACCGGCGTGACGATGCTGCTCGTCTTTCTGGCGGTTGAGTTTGGTTATTGGTTCTCGCATTTTCTAATGCACAAGCTGCCATTCCTGTGGGAATTTCATAAGGTGCATCATTCTGCCGAAGTTCTCACGCCGTTGACAGAGTGGCGTCAACATCCAATCGAACTGTTGCTTTTTCCCGCATTGGTCAGCGCTGCAGCATGTCTCGTACAAGGGCCGATGGTTTGGTATTTTGGGCAAACTGCTCAGGTCGTTGATCCATTGAAAGCCAATCTCTTATTGATCGCCTTCTGGTTCACGATTTTACATTTACGCCATACAGAACTTCCATTTTATGCCACGGGACTGTTGGGCAAAATCATTCAAGCCCCGGCACACCACCAAGTGCACCATTCCACCGATCCCAAGCATTTCGACACGAATTTGGGCTATTGCCTGTCGATCTGGGATTGGGCCTTCGGAACGCTTTATGTTCCGAAAAAAGGCGAGAAATTTGAATTCGGCCTCGGCCATCAAGACGCTGCGCTGGAAACCGCCGTTGGCAGTGTCATAGCGCCCTTTAGACGCGCCGGGCACATGATTTTCTGCGCTTTCAAAGGGAAAATCCAGAATAGGAAAAAAATGCTTGACAGCGTACGGTGGTTACGATAGATACTGCCACAGTCCATTCAAGCGTTCATTTCAGCCACGGCCTTCGGTGAGGGCGATTTTCAGCGCGAACAGCGCAAATATGCCCGCAAACGAATAGTCGATCCCGCGTAAGACACGCGGCCGCACTTTTAGCCAGCCCACCAGTTTCTCCGCCCCCCAGATCATCAGGACCGACAAAGGCACATTGATCAACACGAAATAAATGCCGAGAAACAGCATTTTGCTTCGGGCTGCTGGGTCTCCCACCGAGATGAACTGCGGCAGGAACGTAATAAAAAACAAAACCACCTTGGGGTTGGTGAGATTGACCGTCACTCCCATCAAAAAACTATTGAGCACACTCACAGGCTTCTGCCCTTGGGTGACCACATTAAGCGATGAGCCATGGCGCGACGCATCCACCGCCAGCCACAGCAAATAACCCGCGCCAAATATCTTGAGCAGCAAAAAACCCGTATGCGATGCAGCGATAATTGCCGAAACACCAAAGGCCGCCAAAAATGTATGGACGATGCAGCCAATATTGGCACCCAGCACCGAAGCAATCCCGGCATTGCGGCCAGACACCAAGGTGCGCGATAAAAACAAGCTCATATCCGGCCCCGGCGTGATGAACAGCGCCACGGAAGCGGCAGAATAAGCCAGCAATATCGTTAGGTCAGGAAGGAAGCTCATCACTCTTGCAATCACAGTTTGAAGCCGCTATGCCCCGCTTCGCCTGCGGGATTAGCTCAGTTGGTAGAGCGCTTCGTTTACACCGAAGATGTCGGGAGTTCGAGTCTCTCATCCCGCACCAGCCTTAGCCCTTTTGGCTACGGTTTCACTTCCCCCGCTGCACCAAATGCCTCATCGGCCGCGATGTCAGCATAACCTTCAATTGCCGCTTCAAAAATGCGTAACCGCTTATGAATAGAAAGCAGTTCAATAATGCTGGGCCAAGATTGCACGAGATATTGCATTGCGCCTTTGACTTCGCTCATCGCGTTCCGCACCTGCTGAAAAACACCAAAAGTGATTGCGCCAGCGGCGATTGTTGGAACCAATACGACGAGTGAAACAACAGCATCTGCCTGCAAGTAGAGGTAGCGTCCGAAATTGAAATAAAGATAATTCGCAAACAGATTGAAATAGTTGCGCCGAACATTTTTGAAAAGCCCAGCCAGAGTCAATGGAGTGGCGTGAACATCTGAGTCTTCGCCGTAAACCAACTCCTTCCGATAAGCTGCCTCCACCCGCTGATTTTTAAACTCCAGACCTGGAAGCTTGAACCCGATCAAAGCAAGTAACCCTGTTCCGAATAGAGACCACACAACAGAAACGACCACCAAGGAATTTGGCACAGAACCAAAGAATGGGATGGAAGTGATAGATTTGGAGAGAACAGAAAGCACCGGTAAAAACGCGATCAAAGTCATCACCGAACTCACAAAAGACGCGCCAAGATCTTCAACCAGCCTTGCAAAGCGCATTGTATCTTCTTGCACACGCTGTGAGGCACCTTCGACTAGGCGCAGCTTTTGCCAATGTGTAACATAAAATTCATTCATCGCTGTTCGCCAACGAAATGTGTAGTGACTGGTGAAAAAACTGAGCAAAATGGCAACAATAATCCAGATTGCCAAAATTCCAATAAGTTGGCCCATGCCTGCGTAAAGTTCAGCAGGTGTAACTGTACCTTTTGTAGCTGGATCGAGTGCTTTCTGAATTAAGTTAAAATAGGGTCCATACCATTCGTTAATCGCTACGCTGATCTGTACTTGGAAATAAGTTACGAAAACAATCAATGCCGATCCCAAGACCGACCAATTAAACCACTTATGCGGTGCATAGGATCGCCAAAATAATGCAAATATCGCAACCATCACACCAAAGAACAAATCAAACCAAATATGCGACGCAGTGAGTAAAGATTGAGCACCTATGATTGCTGGCGCATTTTCGGGAGCGTCAGGTAAACCAATAAGTCCACCCCAGTTTTTCGCCGATAAATTCCACAACAAAATTCCAAACAGGCTCCAGAGAGTCACTGAAATAAAAAATGGTTTCGGCCTCGGGAAAAATGAAACGAACATCTGCAATTTTCTTTCTGCTCAGCGATTGGATTCGGCTGTGATAATCGCTAGTTTGTCTGAAATTGCAAGAATTGTCACATCACCACCATGTCATTTGAAATGCCGCAAGGCTTGCGCCAGCGTGTAAACGCGTGGTTGGCGGGTCACGAACACGGGAGCCAGCGTGAGGCGGCGCGGGAACTTTCGGCGCAGTATGCAGCGGGCAGGGCTTCGTCCTCCATCGATCTCGCGCCCTATCTCACGGCCCGCCTGCCTGCAACTTATGCAGCGGTGGCCTCTGTTCTGGCAGAGGTGGCCCAGCTTAAAATCGATTTTGCGCCTCAGAGCGCTTTGGATATCGGGGCCGGGCCGGGCACAGCGAGTTTTGCGGCCCAAGAACAATGGCAGAGCCTGAAGCACTTCACTTTGCTAGAATCGGACGCCCGCTTTGTCGCATTGGCCCAATCGCTGGCGCAAGATTTGCCAAATCTCGAAATTCTGCACCAGCGCCTGCAACAGCTGGATTGCCGCGCCGAACTGGTGATGGCGGCCTATGTTCTGGTCGAACTGCCGGAAGCCGAAGCTGCACCCAGCGCCCTGAAACTCTGGCAGGCCTGCACTGAAACCCTCATCTTGGTCGAACCCGGAACACCGCAGGGCTTTGCCCGCCTTCGCGCCGCCCGCAGCGCTTTGTTGGGGCAGGGTGCCCATCTCATCGGCCCCTGCACCCATGAGAAAACCTGCCCAATGGCAGGCCATGATTGGTGCCACTTCAAGGCGCGCTTGGCCCGCAGCCGTGAACACATGCATGCCAAGGGCGCTTCTGTGCCCTTTGAAGATGAAGCTTATTCATGGGTGGCTTTTTCGCGCAGCAAGACGGTTTGGCCCGCAGCCCGGGTGATCGCACCCGTGGAAAAAACCAAGGCTGGACTTACCCTGTCGCTCTGCACCGAGACAGGCCTGACGCAAACAACAATTGCGAGGCGCGTGAAGCCCGCCTACAACGCAGCGCGGCATATAAAGTGGGGCGATGCTTTCATGCCTTTGGATGACAAGTGATAGTGGAGCGCGGCCGGAAGGCTGGATAGAGATATGTTCGATCAAGCAAAGTTGCAGGAATATGCTTTGGCACTGAAGGCCCAGCTCATCGGCTGGCTCACTTCACCGCAGTTTTATGCCCAAGTGATTGCCATTGTAGCGGCGATCTTGATTGGCCGCATTGTGGCCAAACAACTTCAGGCCAATGTGCCGTTGCTCAACACCGAACCCACCGAAGGCAAACTTCTGCGCTATCAACAACTGCTTTATTCCATGCGCGATCTCTCGCGCCCCGCCTTGGTGGTGCTGGCCATGATGGCCGCAGCAGCTGGCTGTGACGCAGGCGTTGGCTCATCTTGGCTGGTGCGCCTGGCCAGCACAGCGGCCACCATCTCGCTCCTCTATTCCGTGATCAGGCGCTTCATTGCCAACCCGCTTGCCAATGCGGGCGCAAGATGGGTGGGCCTTCCCGTCGCCGCAGTTTATATGTTTGGTTATATGCCGCAGCTCTTGGCAAAGCTCGATGAAACCGCTTTGCAAGCGGGCAATATCCGCATTTCCGCCTTGGCCATCATCAAGGCCGCTGTGTTTGGCTCAATCTTCTTTTTCATTGGCCGCCTGTCATCCAACGCCGGCCAAAAAGCCATCCGCGATCAGCACACAGTCGATATTCAAACCCGCGAATTGGCGGCCAAAGCCTTGGAGCTTGTCGTCTTCGGCATCGTGTTTTTATTGCTGTTCAATGTTTTGGGGCTTGATCTCTCAACCCTGGCGGTCTTCGGCGGCGCATTGGGCGTGGGTCTCGGCTTTGGCCTGCAACAGATCGCGTCCAACTTCATTTCAGGAATCATCATTCTGCTCGAACGCTCCTTCAAAGTCGGCGATTATATCGAGCTTGAAGATGGCCGCGCCGGCACGCTACAAAAGATCAATATGCGCTCATCGATGTTGTCCACCTGGGACGGCAAAGACATCATGGTGCCGAACGAACGCTTTATCACCACGCGCTTTGTCAATTGGACCCACGCCGATCCGCGCCAGCGCTATGAGGTGCCTTTCTCGTTACCCTACAACACGGACATCAGCAAAGTTCCGCCACTGATTGAAAAGGCGATGTTGCAGTGCCTGGGCATTTTGCGCGAACCTGAAATGCCAGAATGTGCATTCAAAAGTTTCGGCGAAAATCACATTTATTTCACGGCCAAGTTCTGGGTCACCGGGATTGATGACGGCAAGAACAGCTATTCATCGCAAGTCGGCTTTGCCATTTGGGCAGCGCTCAAAGACGCAGGGATAGAAATGCGCTTGGTGCCGCGTGAAGTGCATATCATTGAGGAACCCACGCCGCGAAAGTCTAAACCGTGAGAAAACTGATTTCATCTGGATCCACCTTTGAAGCACAGATCGGCTATTCCCGCGCTGTTGTTGATGGTGAATGGTGCTTTGTGTCGGGCACCACCGGGTTTGACTATGATAAGATGACCATATCAGATGATGTCATCGTTCAGGCCGAACAATGTTTCAAGAATATCATCAATGCATTGGAACAGGGCGGTTTTGCATTGGTGGATACGGTGCGGGTCCATTATCTTTTGCCACGCGCCGAAGACTTTGAACCCTGCTGGCCTGTCTTGCAGAAATATTTCGGCGACATCCGCCCCGCCGCCACCATGTTTGAAGCCAGGCTGGCAGACCCGCGTATGAAAATCGAAATCGAGATCACAGCAAAGAAACAGAAATGAAGCCACGCCACATTTTATTGGCCGTGGCCATTGCCGCCATTTGGGGTTTTAACTTTGTGGTGATCAAAACGGGTGTCGCAACGGTCCCGCCCTTTCTGCTCACCGGCCTGCGCTTTCTATTTTCTGCGGTTCCAGCAATTTTCGTTATCAAAGCACCCAATGTGCATTGGCGTTATATAATGGGCTTTGGTTTTGTTCTCGGTGTTGGACAGTTCGGATTCTTGTTTCTGGCAATGCGGATGGGCTTGCCCGCGGGCCTCACCTCGCTGGTGCTACAGTTGCAAGCGCCTTTCACCATGTTTTTTGCATGGATGATCTTGCATGAATTGCCCCGCGCGCGCCAGCTGTGGGGCGCGAGCGTGGCCTTCGGGGGCATGGCGGTCATCGCATACGAGCGTTGGTCTGGCCCTGATGCTCTACCACTGCTGCTGTGCCTCATCGCTTCGGCGGGCTGGGCGGGTGCCAATATCATCGCCAAGCAAGCCAAGCCCCAGAACACACTGTCCTTCGTCATCTGGTCAAGCCTTGTGCCGCCGCTGCCGATGTTTGCATTGTCATATGCGTTCGAAGATCATGCGCAGCTGGCCACAGCACTTCTGCATCCCACGATGCTGGCCGTGGCTTCGCTTCTGTTCCTCGCCTACGCTTCAACCCTGTTTGGCTATGGCGCGTGGAATTTTCTTTTGAAAACCTATGCGGCGGGCACCGTTGCACCATTTTCGCTTTTGGTGCCGCTCTTTGGCATCGCCAGCGGCTTCATCGTCTTTGCAGAGCGCTTTGATTCCTACGAAATTATCGGGGCGGCATTGGTCATCACCGGGCTCTTGATCGCCAATCTGAACTGGACGCGAAAAGCCATTCCTGTGCCCAACTGAGCCGCCACAACCCAAAAAAAAGGCGGAGCCGTGAAGGCTCCGCCAATTCTTGTAACTCTATTATACTGGCGCTTCTCGGTCACCAGATCGGCGGCGGATAGATCCACCTGCTCAATTCCTCCCTAAACCTGGGCACGATAATCCCGGGTCAGTGGGTTGAAATACACATAGTTCAACCCTTTCGCCAAGTGAAAAATGATGCAAGCTTGCCTTGACATCCGAAACCCTTAAAAGGGCAGCGAATTTGCACAACATGAGATTCTAAATGCGCCTGTCAAAATATTTTCTGCCCATTCTGCGCGATGACCCGAAGGAAGCGGAGATCACGTCGCACAAGTTGATGCTGCGGGCTGGCATGGTTAGGCAGGAAGCAGCGGGCAGCTACTCCTGGTTGCCGATGGGTTTTCGTGTTCTGAAAAAGATCGAACAGATCGTGCGCGAAGAGCAAGATAGGACAGGGGCGCTGGAAGTCTTGATGCCCACGCTGCAGTCCGCCGACTTGTGGAAAAAGTCTGGTCGCTACGATGCCTATGGCAAGGAAATGCTGCGCATCAAAGATCGCCAGGATCGGGACTTGCTGTACGGGCCGACCAATGAGGAAATGATCACCGACATTTTCCGTTCGGGCATCCAGTCATACAAGGACGTGCCGCGCAATCTCTATCACATCCAATGGAAGTTCCGCGATGAAGTGCGCCCGCGTTTTGGCGTGATGCGGGGCCGCGAGTTTCTGATGAAGGACGCTTATTCATTCGACCTCAGCGTTGAAGCAGGCAAGCATTCTTATAACAAGATGTTTGTGAGCTATCTGAAAACCTTTGCCCGCATGGGCATCAAAGCCGTGCCGATGCGTGCGGATACAGGCCCCATTGGCGGCGACGCCAGCCACGAATTCCTGGTTCTGGCAGACACGGGCGAAAGTGGCGTATTTTTCGACAGCGCTTTACATGATCTCGATTGGTCGAAGATCGACATCGACTATGACAATGTGGGTGCCGTGGCCAAAATGGTTGCGGATTACACATCAAAATATGCCGCAACTGACGAGAAGCACGATCAGGCCGAATTCGAAAAGCGCGTGCCAGAGGCCAAGCGTCTTTCCGGCCGTGGCATTGAAGTGGGCCATATTTTCTTCTTTGGTGACAAATACACGCTGCCCATGGGCTGCGAAGTGCAAGGCGCTGATGGCAAAAAAGTAACGCTGCAATCAGGTTCTTACGGCATTGGCGTATCGCGTCTCGTGGGCGGCATTATCGAAGCCAGCCATGACAAGGATGGCATCATTTGGCCCGAAGCCGTGGCACCGTTCAAAGTGGGCTTGATCAATATCAAATCTGGCGATGCCGAAGCCGATGCCGCCGCCGAGAAAATCTACAAAGGTTTAGAAGCCAAGGGTGTTGAAGTTTTGTATGATGACCGCAACCAGCCTGGTGGTGCCAAATTTGCCACAATGGATTTGATCGGCCTGCCGTGGCAGGTGATCATCGGCCCGCGCGGGCTGAAAGACGGCATCGCCGAAGTAAAAAACCGCAAGACTGGTGCCCGCGAGAATGTGGCGCTGGCTCAAGTTGTGGAAAAACTTTCGTGATGAACCGTTGAATGGCATCGCTTCCCGGCACGCGCCCCTTTGCAGGCTTTGAATGGATGCTGGCGCTGCGCTATTTGCGCGCCCGTCGCAAAGAAGGTTTTATCTCGGTCATCTCGTTCTTCTCCTTCTTGGGCATTCTACTCGGCGTGGCCACATTGATTGTCGTGATGTCTGTTTTCAACGGCTTTCATCAGGAGCTGCTCGGCAAAATTTTGGGCTTCACCGGTCACGCTTCAGTTTTCCGCAATGATCAAAACCCCATTCAAGATTATCAAGCCTTGGCCGCCCGCATCACCAAAGTAGATGGCGTCACCCATGTGATCACCTTGGCCGAAGGCCAGGCCATGGTGTCATCGGTTCGCAATGCCACAGGCGCATTGGTGCGCGGCATCAGCGAGCAAGACTTGATCAAACTGACCGACATCAACAACAAGGATCTGAAAACCGCATTGACCGCACCACCGAACAATGACGCAAAGCCAACGCTGGTTGGCTTTGGCAAGTCGGGTGGCATCATTGTGGGCGAAGGCATGGCCAGAAAACACCAGCTGGCCCTGGGCAGCGCAGTCACATTGATTGCGCCTAACGGTCCAGACACACCCATCGGCAACACGCCCCGCCTGCGCGACTATCCCGTCCTCGGCATCTTCAAAGCGGGCATGTCGGACTATGACGAAGGCGTCGTCTACATGCCTTTTGATGAAGCCAAGGATTTCTTCTCCACCGAAAATGGCGCCACCAGTTTACAAGTGATGGTCAAAGACCCGGACGCCGTGCAGGGCCAGGTGGCTGCCATCCTCAATGCGGCAGGGCCAGACATCATGGTGCAAACCTGGCAAGCGCGAAACGTTGCTTTTTTCAACGCGCTAGCGGTGGAACGCAATGTGGTGATCCTCGTGGTGGCCTTGGTCGTTTTGGTGGCGGCCCTCAACATTATCTCGGGCCTCTTCATGCTGGTCAAAGACAAAGGCTCAAACATTGCGATCCTGCGCACCATGGGAGCCACACGCGGCGCCATCATGCGCATCTTTTTTATTACCGGTGCTGCCATCGGCACGCTCGGCACTTTGGCAGGGTTGTTGATCGGCCTCCTCATTTGTTGGAACGCGGAGAATATCCGGCGTGGCATTCAGTGGCTTTCGGGTGTCGATCCGTTCAACCCCGAATTCTATTACCTCGCGCAATTGCCAGCCAAGGTCAGTTATGTCCAGACGGCCTATATCGTCGTCTTCACTTTGGTGATCTCTTATTTGGCCACGCTCTATCCTTCGTGGAAGGCCGCCCGCCTCGATCCGGTTGAGGCGCTGCGCTACGAATGATTTTGAAACCAACACTTGAACTTCACAACATCACCCGCGTTTACGGCGCAGGCGAACAGGCGCTCGAAATTTTCCGCAATCTGTCGCTGAGCCTTTCACCAGGTGAAATCGTCGGCCTCATCGGCCCATCTGGTGCTGGCAAATCTTCGTTGCTGCATATCGCGGGCCTTCTCGAAAAACCCACCGAAGGCGAAGTGGTAATCGCGGGTCAAAATTGCAGCGCCATGGATGACAAGACGCGAACCGCTGTGCGCCGCGTAGGAATTGGCTTTGTCTATCAGTTCCACCATCTTCTGCCAGAATTCTCGGCCCTTGAAAACGTCGTCATCCCGCAATTGATTGCCGGCGCAGACAAAGCCGCCGCTGAAAAACGCGCCAAAGAGCTACTTGGACGCATGAAACTTTCGCACCGCCTGGAACATCGCCCCGCCGAACTTTCGGGCGGTGAACAGCAACGTGTGGCAATCGCCCGGGCTATCGCCAACAAGCCATTATTGCTTTTGGCCGACGAACCTACCGGAAACCTCGATCCACCCACAGGCGAAATGGTGCATCAGGAATTCGTCCGCCTCATCCGCGAGGAAGGCTTGGCGGCCTTGGTGGCCACGCACAATATTGAATTTTCCAAACGCATGAGTCGCGTGGTGAACCTACAAAATGGCGCCCTGGTGGAAGGCTAAGGGATGAGTTTTCCCTCCCCTTGTGGGGAGGGCTAGGG
>Ga0209583_10000069_pt1 | contig 31614 bp, 28 predicted proteins | sample Str014_FD_187201 | JGI IMG/M metagenome (GOLD analysis project Ga0209583, IMG submission 187201) | Freshwater sediment microbial communities in response to fracking from Pennsylvania, USA - Straight Creek_MetaG_SC_2014 (SPAdes) (version 2) | ecosystem: Environmental > Aquatic > Freshwater >... | reverse complement strand
ATCCATTTCACGCCATGTGGTCGGCATTGAAGCGCAATTCGATGGAAATGCGCCAGCAGAATGGCCGCCAGACGGTGCTGCGCCAGCTCGACGAGCTTGATGCCCTGGCGCGGCAGTTCAATGAGCATTCGGGGCAGCTTGAGCTCGATCCCCGGATTGAGCAGCCCTCTTATCAGACCGCAGTCGATATTCACTGCCAGCCCGGCGGTTATCACGGCGAAGAGCGGGTCGGCGATGTCTCGGCGGGGGCGAATTATGATGTTGGCATTTTCGCGACCACGGGTGGCGGCCTGGGTGCGCTTTCTGATGGCGGCGGGCAGGCGCTCGTTGACTGGATCAAGCGCGAGCGGCCCGGCTGGGTGCCCAAGCGCATTCTCGATCTGGGCTGCACGGTGGGGCACAACATTGTGCCCCTCGCTCTCGCCTTCCCCGAGACGGAAATCATCGCGATAGATACCGCCGCACCTTCGCTGCGCTATGGCCATGCGCGCGCGCAATCAATGGGCGCACATAACATCACATTCATTCAAATGAACGCTGAGGAGTTGGCCTTCCCCGATGGGCATTTCGATTGGGTGCAAACGACGATGTATCTGCACGAGCTCTCCGGCAAAGCACTCCCTAAAATCATCCAAGAAGGCGTGCGTGTGCTCGCCCCAGGCGGCTTGATGCTCCACCTTGAGCAACCGCAATATTCCGACGACATGCCGCTTTATGAGCAATTTATCCGCGACTGGGATGCGTTCAACAACAATGAGCCGTTCTGGTCGGCGATGCACGCGCTCGATCTCAAATCAATCATGGTCGCGGCTGGCCTGCCGCGAGAAAGCCTGTTCGTCACCGGCGTGCGCGCCGTGGTTGATGAAGCGATCTTCCCGAGGCAGGACACCGGCGTTGAGGATCATGGGCGAGCCGCCGTTTGGAATGCTTATGGCGCGTGGAAGCCTGCATGAACGACACCATCGACTGGATCGCGCGCGCTGGGGCTAAGGCCAAGGGCAAGCGCCCCGCCTATTTTGAAGACCCGGCGATTGACCGCACGCTCAGCATTGTCATGGCGCTCGCGAGTGAAGTGTCGGTGATGCGCGAGCGGATGGACACCATCGAGCGGTTGCTGGAGGCGAAGGGCAGCCTCACCCGCGCCGATATAGAAGCCTATACGCCGGATCGCGTTGCCGGGGCCGAGCGTGGCCTTCTGACCAAGGCGTTCGTCGCGCGCATCCTGCGCGGTGTGCAGCAGGATATGGAAGCGCTGGCCGTGGAAGAGAAGCCGGTGGAAGTGCTCAGTCAAGAGCTTCGAAACCTATGATGCTGCACCGCACGGTGCGCGGGCGCATTATCTATACATCAAAGAAACCTGAGATGCTGGGCCGTATTCGTGGCCGAGAATGGTTCGCCTTCACGCATCATGCAGATGGCTCGGTTGTCTTGCGTGCGCAGTGTGAAATCGAAGAGCCAGCACCGACCGTGCTGCGTGACGTGATTTATGCCGTGGGTGCCGATGGACATCCACGTAATCTCCATGTCCATCTAACCGTTGGCGATAGTTTCATGGGCTCGGGCTGGTTCAATATGCTGCCGGGCGTCATTGAATGTGAGAGCAGCAGCCCGTCAATCGGGCGTGTTTCGCAGCGGGTCAGTTACAGCGGCAAACTGGACGGCTTTGGAACGCACCCCGTCGTCGGTGATGGTTATCTGACGCGCTGCATGGACGTGACAAAAGGCCCGCACCGCCGTACAATCCGCGTTTATGTGCCCTCACCAGACCATCGCGGCGCGACACCGCCTCTGGCAAGCGAGGTGCAGATTGATTTGGAATATATTGGTGACGAGACAATTACCGTTCCTGCGGGCACTTTCGCGTGCCGAAGGTTTGCATTCATCGACTCAAGCGACACTGGCATGGGAGGCAGAGAGCATCCTCGCTATGACATGTGGGTCACAGCAGACGAGGATGCCGTCTTTGTCCAAGGCGGTGTTGGCGGCTATATGGCGACTTGGTATGAGCTTGCAGAGTTGGAGCGGTGATAACGAGCGTAGCGCTTCTGCATTGATTAGGGTGCTACTTGCGCAATCCCCTCAGCTCTGAATTGAGCCAAATAGTCTGCCGAACCGACCTTGCCCACCATGTCAGCGCGTAATGCCGCTTCGTTATATACTGTGATGGTATAATCTCCGGCTGATGGGTTCATTCGGAGCGGCTTCACCAATTTCTGATAATCCTCCGAGTGCCAAAAGGCGCGCGCGTTCGCGAGGCAGGGAAAGCGCACCACAATCGTTGCGTAATGGGGCGGTGGATTGCCCTCAAATGTCTCGATCAGTGGCAACGCATTTAGGTAATAGCCGCCAAGTTTTTGATAAAGGCCGCTGTTCGCCAAAGCCTTGGCATAGGCAGCCATACGCTGGCGATCAATCGACACGCCAGTTACGACCATCAACACGGGTTTGTTGTCGCACGTCAGCACTGGCGGCAGCGTGGTGACGACGGCGGCGAGTAGGAGTAATGTCATCGTTTCACATCCTCGGCATAGGCGCAGATAGGTAACGCGGTGTCGGATTGGCGGATCAGTGCCTGTTTGCGAAAAAAGCGCAGCAAGCCGCTTTCCCCCATCCGCGAAGGGCCAAGGCCGGACGCGCCGAAGGAGGATTTTTCAGCCTCCCAGATCATCGATGTCAGCGCGCCATCGTTGATCGAGACGGCACCGGCGTTGAGACGGATGGCGACGGCCTCGGCTTCCTCAATGGTTCCGGCAAGCACGGCGGCGGAAAGGCCGAAGTCGGTGCCGTTCGCCAGCGTAACAGCCTCTTCGACCGTATCGAATATCGTTACCGGGATCACCGGACCGAAGGTTTCTTCCCGCATGAGCGCCATTTTTGGTGTGACGTCAGTTATGACAGTTGGGCGCAGATAAAGCCCGCCTCCAAGCGCCTCGACTTTGCCACCCGCCAAAATATGCCCGCCCATCGCGACGGCGTCATCGAGTTGCGCCTGCACAATCGCCGCTTGCTTGGCGAAAATGAACGGGCCAATGTCGCCGTTATTGATGTCCGGATAACTGAGCCGCACAGCGCTCGCCGCTGCCACCAGTGCCGAGATGAACAATTCAGCACGCTCCCGCGCAACATACACACGCTCAATCGACTGACAGGCCTGCCCGGCGTTGACGACGGAGGCCCGCAACGCAATCGCAGCGGCAAGCGCTGGATCAGCACTCGCCAGCACAATCATCGGGTCTTTGCCGCCGAGTTCCAGACTGGCAGGGATGAACGCGTCTGCGGCAGCGGCGGCGACTTTGCGTCCAGTCGCAACCGAACCAGTGAAGGCGATATAATCGACGGCTGGGATGAGTGCTGCTCCCGTTGCCCCATCGCCTTCAATCACGGTTAGCGGCAGTTCAGGCACATCGGCCAGCGCCGCCATCAGCGGGCGGATGAAACGCGGCGTAACCTCGGATGGTTTCACGATCACCGCGCACCCCGCCGCGAGCGCGGGGATCGCATCGATCAGCGCCAGTGTGAGCGGGAAGTTCCATGGCGCGATGACACCCACGAGTGCATAGGGCACCAGTCGCGTGCTTGTGGTGATGCCTGGCACAGCAGTAGGTTGATCGGCAAGGCTATGCTTCGCGATGATTGCCGCCGCCCCCCCCGCCCATCGACGGAAAGTGCGGACGACGCCATCGACTTCGATCCAAGAAATCGCAGCGCGGCCTGTGTCGGCCATCAGCGCTTCACCGATGGTCCCACGGTGGCGCTCAAGAGCATCGGCAGCACGATGCAGCACCGCCCCGCGCTCGGATTGCGAAAGCGACGACCACGAGGGCTGGGCAGAACGCAGCCGAGCCGCCAAGTCAGCAACCTCGATCGCCGTCAAAGGTGCTATCTCATAATCCTCAAGCCCGGTTCGCGGGTTGCGCACCTTCATTGCTGCGCGTCCCACGCATCGACAATCTCGCCGCCCGTTGCGAACCACGCACCACGCGCCATCAGCGCCGCCAGCAAAGCCTCAAACGCGCCAATGCGATACGGCAGGCCCATGATATAGGGCGTGATGTGCAACGGGAGCATCCGACCGCTGCCCTCACGCGCAGCCTCCGCACTCAGCCAGTCGAATGCGTCGAGCATCTGCTGCCCATAGCTCTCGGCGGAATGTTGCTGGGTGGCGATGATCTGCCGATCCGACAATTCATGGTTGAGCGGCAGGTTGATGAGACCATTGGTGAAACGATAGGGCAGCTCATCATTCACCCAATCACAAGCGTAACGCACCCCAGCCTCGGCCAGCAGTCGCCCAGTGTTCCGGCTTTGCGAGCGCGCGATGGAAAGCCAGCCTTGCGGCCGTGTGCCGCTCACTCCTTCAAGCGTATCGAGCGCGGACGAGATGAGCGCGCGCTCATCCGCCTCCGCCAATCCGGTCGCGATCGTGCCGTTCATATCGGTGGAATGAGCGATGATCTCGTGCCCGCCTGCGATGATGTCCGCAATGATGCTGGGATACCGATCCGCAATCGTGCTGTTGGTGGCGATTGACGCCTTGACGCCAGCCTGCCCGAGCGCATCGAGCAGCCGATAAAATCCGATCCGTGTGCCATAGTCGCGAGCGGTATAGTGGCGGTAATCGGGGTAAGGCGTCTGCATATGCCCCGGCGCACGAAACGGCATATCGGAAGGCGCCAACGGGAAATATTCGAGACTTACGCATACCCAAACCACAACCTTCGCGTCACCCGGCCAGCGCACTGGCTTGCGATCCTTGAGCGCCGACCAGTCATACAGATCATGGTCGTAGCCCTGATGCCGATGCGGGTATTCTAGGTAGGCGGGGTCGAGTGTCATGCCAGTTTGCGGACCAGTAACGCAAACAGCAGAATCCAGCCGACCCCATACAAAATCCATGCTGCGCCAAATTGTGTCTCAGCCGATATGCCGTGATACAGGCCACTAAACCAAGTCATCGCGACCCCATCTAAAAATGTTGCCACTATCGTGCCAATGACGGCCGGGATCAGAACCTCTTGAACTGTCACACCGATCACAAATGCAGCCACTCGCACGCTCACCCAGCAAAAGGGTATCGAAACTGCAAACAGCAAAGCCTGCTTTAAGCCGCCATCGAACAATGCTGGCAGCAGGTGAACCACCATCGCCGCCACAAACCAGAAAGCGACACCAAAAATGATTGCTCGTATCTCCGTCGTCATTGTTGCTGTCTCCACACATCCGCAATCGCCCCGGCCGTCGTCAACCAGCCGCGCCCGTCCGCCGCAATATGTCGCAGCGCCTCTTCAAATGGCCCGATGCGGTGCGGCTGGCCGATGAGATAAGCGTGGAGTGGGATGCACATCACGGTACCCGAATGCGCGCCCTCATCTGCCAACCGCTCAAACTGTTTGATCAGCGTATCGGCATAGTCGCGCGGCGACATATTGTAGATGAAAAAGCCGTAATGGTCGTTGACCTCAAGACTGTAGGGCATCGAGATCAGGTCGCCAGTGTTCGTCCTCACCCGCTGCGGCTGGTCGTCGTGATACAGGTCGCATGTGTAATCCAAGCCGTATTCCGCGATTAGATCAAGCGTGTTGGGCGTGTGGGTGAGGGCAGGGGCAAGCCAGCCCCGGATGGTCTGCCCCGTCGCTTCGCGTACCGTGCGGATCGAGTCCTCAATAATGGCGCGCTCCTGGGCTTCATCCATGTCATAGGCGTAGCGCGTATTGTAAATCCCGTGGCTGAAAAATTCCCAGCCGCGCGCGTTTGCATCTGCCACCACCTCAGGATGATGTTGGCACAGCGCGACGGAAAGCGAGACCGAGCCCGGAAAGCCATGCTTGGTCATCACATCCGCCATTCGCCAGTGCGACACGCGGTTGCTGTGATCGCGGTGGCTATAGCCCACGACGTCAGGGTGTGGCTTGCTCCAGCTTTTGCGCTTGGGGTGCGCGGGTGGATCAATTTCATAATATTCAAGGTTTGGAGCGACCCAAACGGCGACCGTCTTCCCCCCCGGCCACTCGATTTTAGGCCGGTTGCGATAGGGCATAAAATCATAGAGTTCGGGGTCGGACCTCATTGACGCTTTAGCCAATCGATCACGACCTGCACCGGTTCAACGTCAGCGTATTTGAGTTGCAGGTCAGTGAGGTTGGCAAAGTGATAGCTCTCATGCTTGTCCGCGCAGGTTTCAATCGGCACAATGGTGCGATAGCCATGCGCCAGCGCTTCGACTGCCGTTGCGCGCACACAGCCCGACGTGCTGCCACCTGTCACCACCACGGTATCGACTTTGTGCCACACAAGAAAGCTCGCCAGCGGGGTTTCAAAGAAGGCGCTTGGCATCCGTTTTGTGAATTGCATGTCCTCGGATTGTATATCGCATCGGGGGTCATACGCGTGCCGTTCCGACCCATATGTGATGTTCTGGAGTGAATCGGGTGTATTCGTGCGTGTGCCCCAGATGCCGGCATCGCCCGCATTGTCCATATAGCCCACGCGCGACCAGATGACGGGCATGCCCTTACTGCGGGCGAGTGCCGAGATCGTGTTGACATACTCAATCTGGCGCGGATCGGTTTCATACGCCGTTTTGAAGGCATGAATGTCGGTATAGGCGCGCTGAAAATCGACATTGATGATCGCGAGCTTGCTGCCAAAGCCAAATTTGGCGCGCGCGGGGTTTGCCATCACATCAACAAAGATTTGCCGAGCGGTGCGGTTGTCCTCAACCATTTTGGTGCCAATAATGCTCATTGCACAATCATGCCGAATCAATTAGGGGTTGTCGAGTAAAATTTGTCCGGACAAATTATAAATATGATCACGCGCCATTATATTGATATTGACGGGCCAGGCGGTAAGCGCCGCGTGCATTATCGGCGGTGCGGCTTGGGTCCGCCACTGCTGATGGCGCATCAAAGCCCGCGTTCGTCAAAGGAATATGAGGCGCTGATGCTGGCGTGGGGCGCCCACTTCACGTGCATCGCACCCGATACGCCGGGGTTCGGGCAATCAGAACCACTGCCCGGCACGCCCGACATTGATGATTTCGCTGACGCGCTAACTGCGTTCATGGATGCACTCGGAATTGCGCGCTGCCCCGCTTATGGCTTTCATTCGGGCGGGATTATTCTGGTGACAGCACTTAAGCGCCACACACAGCGCTTTTCGGCACTGGCAATCGGCGGCTATGCGATCTGGACACCTGAGGAAATGGCGATCTTCGGAGATGCCTACCTGCCAACATTTCTCCCACAACCCTATGGCGAGCACCTCACTTGGTTGTGGAATCGTGTGCTGGAGCAGAGCTGGTTTTTCCCGTGGTTCGATGTGCGAGATGAGGCCCGGCTCTCGGTTGCGCACGATGATCCAGCCCGCGTCCACGCTGTCGTAATGGAAATGCTCGATGCGGGCGATGCCTATCGCGCGGGCTATGGTGCCGTGCTGCGGGCGCCGCGTGACATTCCATCGCCAGATACGCTTACGCCGCCAGTGCTGATCACAGCTTATGATGGCGATCCGTTGCAGGCGCATATTGACCGGCTTGGCGAGATGCCGAAGGGCTGGGCCGCGCGCAAGGTGGCGACGCCCGCCGCGCATCAGGAGGCGAGTTTGGCGTTTCTGCAAGAGCACCCTGTGTCCGCCGTTGCAACGCTGCCCGAAGCGGACGATGCCGGATTCGTGCCGGTGACAACCGACGCATTCACGGGTTTGATCCATTGGCAGGGAGAGTGCGTTGATCCGCCGGGACACGGGCTTTCGGATGATTGGGCTGGTGCCGCACCTGTACAGTGGCGTCCTTGGGGAGACGTCTTCGACGCAGTTGCCATGGTGCTGGGCAAGCCGATTAAAATTGCGCCAGCGCCGCGCGGTGATCCTGGCCAACTTTACCCCGACCTCACGCCCGATCGATTTGGTGCCTACCTCATCCGTGCATGGGGTATCTCACGCGCACGAACTTTGTTCAGCCCCTGGTATGATGCCAACGCCGCGCACGCCTTGCCCGTTGATCCCGCGCGCCTCACCCCAGTTGCCCTTGCGAACGACCACCGGAACATACTGCGCGCGCGGGCCGCCCGCGCCTATCACATCGCCCGCCAATCCAGAACCGAAGGAGAAAGTCATGGGAATTAGAGAAGATATGCCAATCCTTGCGCGCCACGAGGGCGTGTGGGACGGGGTTTACACCTATTACAACGCAGCTGGCGATAAGGTTGATGAGCATAAATCGCGACTGCTCTGCCGCTTTCCCGATAGCGGCCCGCATCCGTATCATCAAACCAATCACTATACATGGGCCGATGGGCGCACCGAACTGCGTGAGTTTCCCGCCGAATATCGTGACAAGCGCGTGTGGTGGAACAATGAACTGATCATCGGTTGGGCGGCTGAAGTGGGGCTTGATACACTCAACCGCACGGTGATGCTCTATTGGCAGCGCACCGGTGATCCTTCACTCTATCTTTATGAGATGATCCAGATTGCGGATTCGGGGGTTGATCGTTGCCGCACATGGCATTGGATTCGCAATGGCTTGCTCGAAACACGCACTGCAATTCAGGAAAAGCTCGTAACGCGCGATTGGCGCGCGGTCGATGCGGAGATGAAGGCTGGCTAAGCGCACGCTCTTTGCCAAGATATGGGACGCGCATGTCGTCGCACAGTTGAGCGGTGACAATGCGCTGATCGCGATTGACCGCGTGTTCCTGCACGAGCGCACCGGAGCGGCGGCACTCAAGAGCATGGCGGCGGCGGGGCGGCAGGTAATTGATCCCGCGCGGGTGTTCGCGGTGATGGATCATATCGTCGATACGCGACCGGGCCGCACCGACGCGACTCTGATGCCGGGTGGGCAGGCCTTCATCACCGAAACGCGCGCTGCGTGTCGTGCGGCTGGGATTACGTTGTTTGACGTCAATGATCGTGATCAAGGCATCACGCACGTCATTTCGCCTGAGCTGGGCATTGTGTTGCCGGGACTAACCCTGGTTGCGCCGGACAGCCACACCTGCACGCAAGGTGCCTTTGGCGCATTTGCGTGGGGGATCGGCTCGTCTGAGGCTGAACACGCGATGGTGACGGGCACATTGCGGATGGCACGACCAAAAACGATGCGCGTGACGTTTTTGGGCGCGCTCGGCGCTGGCGTGACGGCGAAGGATATGATCCTGACCCTGATCGCCACGCACGGCGCAGGCGGCGGTGCGGGACATGTGATTGAGTTTGCAGGCGAGGCGGTGTGCGCCCTCGACATGGAAGCGCGGATGACGCTGTGCAATATGGCCACTGAGTTCGCGGCAGTAAGCGGAATAGTCGCGCCCGATGCGTTGACTTTGGACTATCTCAAGGGGCGGCGCTATGCCCCTAACCCGCTGCCCGACTGGAGCGATCTTGTGAGCGATGACGGCGCGGTGTTTGACACAGAGATCAGCATTGATGCCAGCCTGATTGAGCCGATGGTGAGTTGGGGCACATCGCCCGCGCAAAGCATCGGCATCGGCGGCTGTGTTCCTCACGATGCGCCACAGCGCGCGCTTGACTATATCGGATTTTCGCGCGGGCAGGTGATAGCGGGGGTGCCGATCAACGCTGCTTTCATTGGCAGTTGCACGAACGCGCGGCTCGCTGATTTGCGGCGCGCGGCGGCGCTGCTCAAGGGCCGGCGTGTCGCGACGGGGGTGCACGCCCTGGTTGTTCCCGGCTCCTCCGCCGTCAAGCGCGCGGCGGAGGCCGAAGGACTTGACCGCATCTTCACCCAAGCGGGATTCGAGTGGCGCGAAAGCGGGTGCTCCTTGTGCTTTTTTGCGGGCGGCGAGGGGTTTGCGCCCGGATCGCGCGTGATTTCCTCCACCAACCGCAATTTTGAAGGGCGGCAGGGGCCAGGCATCCGCACGCACATTGCGAGCCCGGAAATGGTCGCCGCAAGCGCGATTGCTGGCGTGATCTGCGATCCGAGAGGGCAGCGATGACACCGTTTGCGACGCTCACCTCAATCGTTGCGCCGCTGCTGCGCGACAATGTGGATACCGACACAATCATCCCCTCGCGCGAGATGAAATCGACTGGACGGGACGGGTTGGCCGATGGCTTGTTCGCGCCGTGGCGCTATCTGCAAGAACGCACACCTAATCCGGCGTTTGTGCTCAATCAGCCAGCGTATGGCGGCGCACAAATCCTGGCGGCGGGTGCCAATTTCGGCTGCGGATCAAGCCGCGAGCACGCTGTCTGGGCGCTCGCGGAATATGGCATTCGCACTGTGATCGCCGAGAGCTTTGCACCAATTTTCGCGAACAACTGCATACGGAATGGAGTGTTGCCCGTGGTGCTCGGTAAAGACGCAATTGCCGCGCTCGGCGGTTGCGAGGCGACAATTGATCTCGCCGCCCAAACCATATCGAGCAGTGGCAAAAGCTCTGGCTTCCACATCGATGCTGAAGCCAAAACCATGTTGCTCGAAGGACTTGATGCTATCGACCTAACGCTCAAACATGCCAATGCCATTGCCACCTTCCACGCACATGACCGCGCCGCGCGCCCATGGGTATATCTATGACCAGTATTCTCGTCTCCGAAGTCGGCCCGCGCGATGGCCTTCAGAGTATTGATCGAATCATGCCACTTGCTGCTAAGAAAGCGTGGATCGCGGCGGAAGCGGCGGCGGGCGTGCGCGAGATTGAGGTGGGCAGCTTTGTGCCCGCCAGCCTCCTCCCGCAAATGGCGGATACCGCCGAACTGGTTGCGTTCGCTCGCACGCTCCCTGGCCTCAATGTCGTCGCGCTCGTGCCCAACGCTAAGGGTGCCATGCGCGCGGTTGAGGCGGGCGTGCACGGCATGTCGATTCCTTTCTCGATGTCGGAAACGCACAGCCTGAGCAATGTCCGTAAATCACACGCCGATATGATCAATGAGATTGCGGTGATTGCAGGGCTGGCGCGCGCGGCGGACGTCCATTTCGCAGTTAGCCTCTCCACCGCGTTCGGCTGCACGATTGAAGGGCCGATTGCCGAGGATGCAGTCGTTCGGCTCGCAGAAGCAGCAGTTAAAGCGGGCGCAATGGAATTGAGCCTTTCCGATACCACAGGCTATGGCAACCCCGCACAGGTGAAGCGGCTGGTGCGGCGCGTGAAGGCGGCGGTTGGCGCAGACATGCTCACCACGCTCCATCTCCACAACACACGCGGATTGGGGCTGGCGAACGCGCTGGCGGGGCTTGAGGAAGGGATCACGACGCTCGATGCCTCACTCGGTGGCCTCGGCGGATGCCCCTATGCCCCCGGCGCTTCGGGCAATATTGTAACGGAGGATCTGGTGTTTATGCTGCAAGCGATGGGGATTGAAACGGGCATCAATTTGCCAAAGCTACTCATGGTGCGTGAGATTTTGGTGGAGTCGCTACCCGGTGAGTCGCTCTATGGCTTTACCCCCGATGCGGGCCTGCCCTTGGGCTTCATATCATGAGCGCAACGCCGCTGGCAGGCCTTAAGGTCGTCGAGTTCACACATATGGTGATGGGGCCAGCGGTCGGGCATATCCTCGCCAGTTTGGGAGCTGAGGTTGTCCGTGTCGAGCCTATCGGCGGCGATGCTACGCGGCGGCTGCTCGGTTCGGGGGCGGGCTATTTCCCGATGTATAACCGCCACAAACAAAGCATCTGCCTTGATTTGAAGTCGGTGGAGGGCATTGGTGTCGCGCGCGATCTGTGCGCGCAGGCTGACATCCTGATCGAGAATTTCCGTCCCGGCGCGCTTAATCGGCTGGGGCTTGATTATGACACGCTCGCGGCTACCAACCCGCGCCTGATCTATTGCTCGGAGAAAGGATTTCTCCCTGGCCCCTATGAGAACCGCACCGCACTTGATGAGGTCGCGCAGATGATGGGCGGCCTTGCTTACATGACCGGGCCGCCGGGCAAGCCGCTGCGCGCGGGGGCGAGTGTGATTGATGTCACCGGCGGGATGTTCGGCGTGATCGCCATCCTTGCCGCGATTGACGAGCGCCACCGCACTGGGCGCGGGCAGAAAGTGGCCTCATCCTTGTTTGAAACCACGGTCTATCTTGTCGGCCAGCATATGGCGCAAATGGCCGTGACGGGGCAACCCGCCAGCCCGATGCCCGCTCGCATCTCGGCTTGGGCGATTTATGATGTGTTTGAAACGGCGGATGAAAAGCCGGTGTTCATTGGCGTGGTGACTGACAGCCTCTGGGAGAAGTTCTGCGCGCTGTTCGGATTTGACGCGCTTTGGGCGGATGAGAGTTTGCGCAAGAACAACCAGCGTGTGCTCGCGCGCGAACGGATTATGCCGCAGGTGCGCGCGCTCATCCGCCAATTCACTGGCGCTGAAGTGCTGGCAAAGCTGGAAGGCACTGGCTTGCCCTTCGCGCCGATTGGCCGGCCAGAGGACATGTTCACCGACCCGCATCTGCTGGCGTCAGGAGGGCTGGAGGAGGTCACGTTGGATGATGGCCGCACGACCCAACTCCCCGGCTTGCCCATTGTGATGGAGGGTGCGCATGTTGGTGGCGGGGCGACACTCTCCACACCGGGTCGGGACACGCGGGCCATACTCACGACGCTGGGCTATGATGCAGCGCGGATTGACGGGCTGATACGTTCAGGCGCGACCGCTTAGTTAAACCTGCTGAATTGACGAGCCCCCTCGCTGGGGACATTCTGTGCGCGACTCTCACCCGCTCATGGACGAAAGCTACCTAGCCCCCACCTGAGTCCCGATAGGTACAGCCAAATCGCATTTAGAGCATTTAACATGATATAATTCTATTAATATGATGATTGCCAATCTCTTATTTTTGAGTCAATAGCCATGGTAGGCGAGAACATTTCAGGATTACCGATGACAGATCGACCAAAACTGCGCAGCGCGGCCGTGTATGGCAAGATGGATCGTGACGGATTTATTCATCGCAGTTGGATGAAATCGCAAGGGCTGCCTGATGATTGTTTCGATGGCCGCCCGCTCATTGGCATCTGCAACACCTGGTCTGAACTCACGCCGTGCAACGCGCATCTGCGGATTTTGGCGGATCATGTAAAGCGCGGCGTGTGGCAGGCGGGCGGTGTGCCCTTGGAGTTTCCGGTCTCATCGCTTGGCGAGACGCAGATTCGCCCCACGGCGATGCTGTTCCGCAATCTGCTGGCGATGGACGTTGAAGAGGCGCTGCGCGGCTATGCCATCGACGGCGTCGTGCTGATGGGCGGGTGCGACAAAACGACGCCTGCGCAATTGATGGGCGCGGCATCGGTTGACCTGCCCGCAATTGTCGTTTCGTCTGGCCCGATGCTCAACGGGCGGTTTCGCGGCGAGACGATTGGCTCGGGCACCGATGTCTGGCGGCTGAGCGAGGATATGCGTGCGGGGCTGATTAGCGAAGCGACCTTCTTCAGCGCGGAAGCGGCGATGTCGCGTTCGGCAGGCGTATGCAACACGATGGGCACGGCATCGACTATCGGCAGCCTTTGTGAGGCACTGGGTGTGGCGCTGCCCGGTAACGCCTCAATCCCAGCCGTTGATGCGCGGCGGCGGACGTTGGCGCATCTGAGTGGCCGTGCAATTGTCGATTTGGTGATGACCGAGCGGCCGCTGTCACATTTCCTGTCGCGCGCGGCGTTTGAGAATGCGATCCGCGTCCATGCGGCAATTGGCGGCTCGACCAATGCGGTGGTGCATCTGCTCGCACTCGCGGGGCGGTGTGGGGTGGATTTGACGCTTGAGGATTTTGATACGCTGTCGCGGGATGTGCCGCTGATTGCGAACCTTGCGCCATCGGGCAAATATCTGATGGAAGATTTTGATTATGCGGGTGGCATGCCCGCGGTGATGAACCGCATCGCGCATCTGCTGCATGGGGATGCGCCGACAGTGGGCGGATCTACCATTGGCGCGGTGGCGCGGGGGGGTGAGTGTTTTAATGATGATGTTATTTATCCGATCGATGCGCCAGTCAATCACAGCTCGGGCACATGGGTGCTACGCGGAAATTTGGCGCCCGATGGCGCGATCATGAAGCCCAACGCCGCCACGCCCGCGCTGCTCACGCACGAAGGGCCAGCGGTGGTGTTTGAGAACATCGAGGATTTCAAAGCGCGGATTGATGATCCCGCGCTCGATGTGACGGCGGGTTCAGTGCTGGTGCTCAAGGGCTGCGGGCCGAAAGGCTATCCGGGCATGCCCGAAGTGGGCAATATGCAATTGCCGAAGAAGCTGCTGGAGGTTGGCGTGCGCGACATGGTGCGGATTTCAGACGCGCGGATGAGCGGCACGGCATATGGCACTGTTGTGCTGCATGTGTCGCCCGAGGCGCATGCGGGAGGGCCGCTCGCGCTGGTGCGGAATGGCGATCGCGTGAAGCTCGATGGCCCGGCGCGGACGCTCGATCTGCTCGTCGATGACGCGGAACTGGTGCGCCGCCGCACCGCCCTCGCCCCACCTCCCGCACCGCCCAACAGCGCACGCGGCTATGCCAAGCTCTATGTCGATACGGTGCTTCAAGCGGATAAGGGCTGCGATCTCGACTTCCTCACTGGCAAAAGCGGTGCCAGCGTCACGCGAGAATCGCATTGAGCGGCGCCACCTACCCGAGCCTGAGGGGCAAGCATGTCTTTATCACTGGCGGGGCAACGGGCATCGGCGCTGAACTCGTGCGCACCTTTGCCGAGCAAGCAGCAAGCATCCGCTTTTGCGACGTGCAAGATGCGGCTGGCACAGCTCTTGCCGCACATATTGGCGAGCGGGCGACCTATCTGCATGTGGATGTGACCGATGTAGCGGCGCTGCAAAGCGCGGTCGCCGACGCGCCCGTCGATATTCTTATCAACAATGTCGCGAACGACGCACGGCACGACCCGCTCACGACCACACCCGATTTCTGGCGGCGCTGCATGGCAGTCAATCTCGACGCGACTTTCTTTGCGTGCCAATCCGCCATCCCCATGATGCAGCAACAGGGCGGCGGCGCGATCATCAATTTCAGTTCGATCAACGCGCTGTTCGGGCCGGAGGGGATGCCGGGCTATGTCGCTGCCAAAGCCGGATTGCTCGGGCTGTCCAAGACCCTGGCGCGGCAATACGGTGCCGACCGGATCCGGGTCAACAGCATCCTCCCCGGCTGGGTCGTGACCGAGCGACAACTTGAACATTGGCTAACGCCTGAAGCGGAGGATGAATGGGCCAAGCAGGTGATGCTCAAAGATCGAATCTTACCTCGTGACGTGGCCAATCTCGGGCTATTTCTAGCAGCTGATGAAAGTAGGATGATCACGGGACAGCACTTTATTGTGGACGCAGGGCGTGTCTGATTACAATTCAATTCCCGCGTTCATCGGTGTGGATTGGGGCACCTCCAAAGCACGCTTCATGCTGATTGCAAGCAACGGCGAGGTGTTGGACGAGCGGACTGGCCCCGGCATTGCGTCGCTCGCTGGTGTCGACGCCATTCAGGCTGCGTGTTGCGCAGGAGTCGGCGCTTGGGTGTTGCGGCACGCGGACATTCCTATTTTAATGTGTGGCATGGTGGGGTCAAACATCGGCTGGCGCACGGCACCATATTTGATGACCCCAGTAGGTGTCGATGCACTTGCACGAGACCCCGTGCGGTTTGAGTACCAAGGACGGCAGTTGTTCATTGTCCCCGGTGTTGAGACGATGCGCTTGGACGGCGCCCCTGATCTGATGCGTGGCGAGGAGACGCAGATTTTTGGCGCCCTAGCAGAAGGCAAGGGCCTTGCGTGTTTGCCCGGCACCCACTGCAAATGGGCGACAGTATCTGGTGGACAAATCACCGGTTTTCATACAGCCCTTACGGGAGAGTTGATGGCGCTGATTGGTAAACATAGTATCTTGCTAAATTCGCGTAATGCGCCGCACGCGACCGCGAGTGAAGCCTTTACAGCGGGAGTGCAGGCGATTCAATCGCGTCCCGTCGGCCTTGAAACTCTGCTATTCACGGTGCGTAGCCTACAGATCAAGGGGGAGCTATCCGTTGCTTCTGCGGCAGACTATTTATGCGGATTATGCATCGGCGCGGATGTGAAATCAGCGCTTACACTTTATCCGCACGAAACGGCGATCACACTCATCGGCACACCAGCGCTCACCTCTCTTTACCGTGCGGCGCTACATATGTTTGGCCGCGAGGCTCATGTTGTGAACGGCAATGATGCTGTGGTGAGTGGCCTTACCCAGATTTATATGAACTCGCTCGTCTCATGAAGCTGCTTCATGTCCTTGAAGTGCAAAATCAGCTCGGTGAGTGCGTCCTTTGGGATACGCGAGTCGGTGAGGCGCTCTGGATCGACATTGTTGGCGCGCGGTTCTGGTGCTGGGCGGCGGGAGGCGAACCAATCAGTTACCCCCTATCCGAGCGCCCCGGCAGTTTTGCACTCACCGAAACACCGGGCCGCTATCTCGGTGCCTTTGAGAGCGGCTTTGCCTGGTTTGAGCCACTGAGTGGTGCGTTTGAGCTGGTCGCCCCAGTCACTGCGGCGCATGCGCATCTGCGGATGAATGACGGCCGGGTGGATCGCGCTGGCCGTTTCTGGGCAGGCAGCATGGCCGAGGCGGCAGGTGCACCGCTCGGGAGCCTGTGGCGCTATGAGAGGGACGGGGCAGCAACCGGCTTCCTGCATGACATCCGCATCCCCAACGCATTGTGCTGGAGTCTCGATGGCATGCGGATGTATTTTGCGGATTCGCCCAGCCACTCGATCCGCGTTTATGAGTTTGATGCCGAGCACGGCCTGATCAGCCCGCCACAGATATTCACGACGACAGCGGACGGTATCCACCCCGATGGCGCTTGTATCGATGCGAAGGACCATCTCTGGAACGCGCAATGGAACACAACGGGCGGCGCGGGCGCGGTGGTGTGCTATCTTCCTGATGGCAGCATCGAGCGGCAGATAGACTTGCCCGTGAGCCAAGTGAGTTGTGTTGCCTTTGGTGGCGCGGCACTTGACCAACTCTTTGTCACCACCGCGCGTATCGATCTCACCCCCGCACAGCTTGCCGATCAGCCGCTGGCGGGGGCATTGTTTGTGTACCAAACAGATGTTAACGGTGTCGCTGAAAACAGGGTCGTCAAAATCAAATGAACAAGAAGATTAGCCTTATTGCGCACGATGCTCGCAAAAATGCGTTAGTCGATTGGGTTGCGGTGCATGCACCTGTGCTCGCCAAATATCCCTTAATCGCGACCGGCACGACGGGAGGGCGGATTGCCACGGCTTGTCCCGAACTTAACATTGAACGTGTAAAAAGTGGGCCACTGGGTGGTGATCAACAAATCGGCGCACTCATCGCGACGGGCGACATTGCCGCGATGATCTTTTTCACTGACCCGCTCTCAGCGATGCCACACGATGTCGATGTCAAGGCGCTCACGCGACTAGCCGTGCTCTATGACATTCCCTTTGCATGCAATCAGCGCACAGCGGATGCGGTTGTATCGCTACTCGAAAATGAGGCGCGATAGGTGATTGCCCGCTCAACCAATCTGACCGATCATGTGGCGGAGATCGTTGGTCGGGCCATCGTTTCAGGTGAATACGCGACGGGTGCCATCTTCAAAATCGATGATCTGTGCGTGAGCTTCAACGCCAGCCGCACTGTGATGCGCGAGGCAATCAAGGCGCTCACGGCAAAGGGCTTGGTTACATCACGCGCGAGCATGGGGAGTATGGCGCAGCCCGAGAGCGCATGGAACCTCTCTGACCCGGATGTGCTGAACTGGTACCTTCATGCCAAGGGTAATCGTCTGCCACTCGTGCGAGAGTTTAATGATTTCCGGATCGCTATTGAGCCGACAGCAGCAGCTCTGGCCGCACGGCAGGCTGATAGCGCGGCAATTGCCAAAATCGATGAGGCACTCGCGCGTATGTATGCTGCCGAACGTGGTGAGGACGACTCGCTTGATGCCGATGTTGCATTTCATGAAGCGATTTTATTCGCGACGGGCAACCGCTTTTTTGTCAACATGCGGCACACGATTGACGTCGCGCTGCACATCTCAATTGGGATTACCAACCGCTCAAAGGCGGTCGCCGTCGCGAGCGCATCGGATCATGCCAAGGTTGCAGATGCTATACGCTTAGGCGACGAAACAGGTGCACACGCCGCGATGCTCGCTTTGTTGGTGGAGGCGCGCCGGTTGTTGCGTGCACCTGAGCCCGTGATGCCACCACCGGGAAATTAGCCACCGAGCGCTTTAACGAATGCGGCGGCGTTTCGTCCCGCGTCCGCAGAGCTCGTCCCGGCGCGATAAATTGCGCCGCCGACGCCAAAGCCATTTGCACCTGCAACGCGAAAAGCCTGTGCGTTGCTCACCGTGACGCCACCCACGACAAGCACCTGTGCCGCTTTGGGCAGCACCGCGCGCATCGCCTTCACCCCCGCCGGTGACACCAACTCGCCGGGAAAGAGCTTCACCGCATGCGCGCCTGCTGCAAGCGCAGCGAATGCCTCGGTCGGGGTTAAACAACCTGGCGCCGAGAGCATCCCTGCGGCAACGGTTGCCGCGATCACATCTGCCCGCATGTTGGGTGAGACAATGAGTTGTGCGCCCGCATCTCTGCAACGGTGTACGTCGTTCACCGAAAGCACAGTGCCCGCACCGAGCAGCGCCTGCCCGGTAAAACGCTTGGTAATACGCGCGATCGATGTGAACGGATCCGGCGAGTTCAGCGGCACCTCAATCAAGGTCACGCCCGCTGCAATGATTGCTTCAACTACATCCTCTACTTCATCCGGTTGCACCCCACGCAAGATAGCGACCACGGGCGTCGTCGCAAGGCGCTGCTGAAATTCGACTTCCAATTCGGTCATGACAAAATCCTGTTTAACGCATCGGTCCATCCTTCGAGCCTGCGCGCGCGCGCTTCATCAGCGAGCTTAGGCGTAAATCGCTCAACCGCTTTGCGCATCGCTGCTGCATCCTGTAGCGAGGTATAAAGCCCTGTGCCCACCCCTGCGAGCATGGCCGCGCCAAGCGCTGTGGTCTCCGCAAACGCTGGTCGCTCCACCGTCACATCCAGCATATCTGCCAAATCCTGCGCGAGCCAGTTGTTGCCGACCATGCCGCCATCAATCCGCAACTCCGCCCAGTCCGCTCCGTCGGCGGCGAACGCCGTTTTGAGATCATTCGTCTGGTGCGCCATCGCCTCCAGCGCCGCGCGCGCGACGTGCGCTTTCTTCGCGGCAAAGCTAAGGCCCAAGATTGCACCGCGCGCCGTTGGGTTCCAGTGCGGCGCGCCGAGGCCAGAGAGCGCAGGCACCAGATACACCCCGCCGTTGTCGGGCACGCTGAACGCCAGCGGCTCTGTGTCCGATGATTTCTCAATCAGCCCAAGATCGTCGCGCAACCATTGGATGAGGCTCCCTGCGACGAACACCGAACCCTCAAGCGCATAATGCCGCTCGCCGCCCAATTGCCAGCAAATCGTTGAGAGCAGGCGATGCTTCGATTGCGGCAAAGTGCGCCCCGTCTGCGTGAGGACGAATGCGCCCGTGCCAAAGGTCGCCTTGGTCTGGCCGGGCTCTAGGCAGGCTTGACCGATGGTCGCCGCCTGCTGATCACCCGCCATGCCCGCTATCTTGATTGGCGCGCCGAAATGTTCGGGAAGCGTGGTTCCAAGGTCGCCCGCGCAATCGACAATCTCGGGCAACAGGCCGCGCGGCACACCGAACATCGCGCACAGCCCGTCATCCCAGCCGCTTGAGCCAATCGCCATCAGCGCAGTCCGCGAGGCGTTGGTTGCGTCCGAAATATGCGCACCTCCAGTGAGCCGGAACACGAGATAGCTCTCAATCGTGCCCACCGCGAGGTGCGTGCCCACTTCATTGAGCTGCGGCCAATGCGCCAGAGCCCAGCCAATTTTACTTCCCGAGAAATAGGGATCAAGCAGCAACCCGGTCTTTGCCTGCACCATCGGCTCCTCGCCCCGCACCTTCAGCTCCGCGCAAATCTCGGCCGTGCGGCGATCTTGCCACACAATCGCGGGCGCGAGTGGTTCGCCAGTGCGCTTGTCCCAAAACACGACTGTCTCGCGCTGATTGGTGATGCCAATACCAGCGATTTTGTCCGCCCCGCCCGCCAACGCAACCATTTCACGCGCGCAGGCGAGGGTCAGCTCCCAAATTTCGCTGGCGTTATGCTCTACGAGGCCCGGTGCCGGACAATGCTGCGTAATCGGGCGTTGCGCACTCCCTAGCGCCGTTCCGTCCACCGTAAACAAAATCGCCCGCGTCGAGGTCGTGCCCTCATCGATTACCAGAATATGTTCTACCAGAATATGTTCGCTCATGCCGCCAATTTGCGCCCAGAAGTGCTATAAATGAACACTGCCCGATTGCCGATGATGAAACGGTTGACTGCCAGCGCTACCAACACCGAGGTGACCAGCACAATGAGCATAACATCGATGTAATGCAACCACGGCAGCCCGATGTGCTGGTAATATGTTTCGCCGGAATAAATGATACCGGGCTTATAAAGCACAAAGTTATGGAAGGCATATGCAATAAAGCCATAAACCAGCCCAGCCACTGCTGCGCGCGCATCCATATTCCGAAACAACAGTCCCGCAATGAATGCCGAGAGTATTGGCATCGAGAACAAACCATTGAGTTCTTGCAACAGGTTAATGATACTCTTGGCGCTCTCAAATGCAGGCACCATCGCGATTGAGGTGAGTGTCAGAACAGCCGAGGCAATTGCGGCGAGTTTCCAATGATCAGCCACCTTACGGATGAACTTATCATGAAAATCGACCGCATAGAGTGCCACTGAGGAGTTCAAAATAGCACTTGTATGCGCGATCACTGCGGCCGCCATCATCGCCGCAAATGCGCCTGACATCCAACTTGGGAGGACGGCGGCAACAACGCGCCCATAAGACTGGTCTCCGATATTTCCAAACAACTTATACGCACACACACCCGGCACAACCACAATCGCTGGGATGATCAAGATACGAACGATCGCAGCGGCGAGTACGCCTTTTTGCGCTTCTTTAACATTTGGAGCGGTCATTGCCTTTTGAGTGATGTTCTGGTTGGTTGACCAATAGAATATCTGGATGAACAGCATTCCGGTCAACAGGCTGTGCGCCGGGATAACCACATCCTTGCCTTCCTGAAACATCGCCAACCGCTCGTGCGGAATACCTGAGAAATCAAAATGAATGGCGGAAAGGGCTAAAAAGACGACCAGCATCGCTATCGCGAGCACACCAATTCCCGAGAATGTGTCCATCACCGCCACAGCGCGCAGGCCACCGGTGATTGTATAAGCCGCAGCCACCACCGCCATCGGCACCGCAAACCAGAGCAGATTCCAGTCCACCCCAAACATCGATTTGAGGAAGAGGCTTCCACTATATAGCGCGGCGGGCAGGTAGATGAAGATGTTGCCAAGCAAAAATAGCGCCGAAATCACTGTGCGAATGCTGCCGCCCTCGTAGCGCTGTTCGAGCAGCTCTGTCACCGTAGTACACTGGTTGCGGTAATAGATCGGCACAAACACAAACGCGAGGATCAGCAGCCCTACGAAGCCGCACAGCTCCCACCATGCCAGTAGCAGCATTTGATTGCCATTATTGCCCACGAGTTGTTCAGTTGAAAGATTGGTGAGCGTTATCGATCCGGCCACAAAAAGCCACGTCAATCCACCACCCGCCAAAAACACCTCGCGCGTTGAGCCGTGTTCGGCGGCTTTGGTGGCACCGGCACCATGCACCTTCCAGTAGGTGAGTGCAGCAATAAACAGCGTCAGTGCAGCGAACACTGTAATTTGCAACACAGACGATCCCGCTTGAAACATGATTGCAACCTCCCTCGCGTTCTTATAAGTCATATTAATATGCTGATTGGATCACGTTAGTTTTTATTTTCGCATAACGCAACCACCGCTAATAGTTTACGCCATACGTCACTCTGGGAATGATTTGGAACCATAATGCCTCTCTTTCGTCTTGATTCTGCCACGACCAGTTTGATCTTACGTGCTGGGATCGGGGCTCCTCCTGCGCTTGTCTATTGGGGCGCGCGGCTCTGCGATGCGGTGACGCCGGAGGAGATCACGCTCCTTGGCACTCGTCAAGGTGGGCCAGGAAGCGCAGATATTTCCATTCCTTCGTCGCTCGCGCTGGAGCCCGGATTGGGTTTGCTGGGGCCTTCGGGGTTTGCGGCACACCGGGGTGGTCAGGATTGGGGGAGCCGCTTTGATGTTGTTGCTGTGGCGCAAGATGGTCGGCGGTTGTGCATCACTTGCCTTGATCCGCGCACGCAGATTGGGCTGGAGTATCGCATTCGCTTGCACGCCGAGAGTGGGGTTCTCACATTAGGCTGCACCGTAACCAACCACGGTACCGCAGCACTCGACGTAAACGAGATGGCCACCGCCTGCGTGCCTATCCCGGGGCGTATGACGGAGATTATCGGTTTTACTGGCCGCTGGTCAGGAGAATTCCAACGTGAGCAATTGACTCGCTTTGCGGGCGGCTATGTGCGCGAAAACCGGCGTGGTCGCTCGTCGCACGATGCCTTCCCCGGTGTCATCCTCTGTACGCCAGCCACCACCGAAAATGCGGGCGAAGCCTATGGCCTGACGCTGGCATGGAGCGGGAACCACCGCGTGCGAGTCGATACGTTGTGCGATGGTCGTGTGTTCGCGTCACTCGGCGCGCTGATGTTACCTGGTGAAATCCGGCTTGGAGCGGGCGAGCGATATGCCGGTCCAGAAATTGTCGCGGCTTATTCTGCCTATGGCCTCACCGAAATGAGCCGCCACTTCCATAGCTACGTTCGTGGCCATGTGTTGACACCCGCTATGCAGGCCAAGCCGCGCCCGGTGCATTATAATACGTGGGAAGCGGTTTATTTCGATCATGGAATCGATCAGCTTAAAGCGATTGCAGACAAAGCCGCTTCCATTGGTGCCGAGCGCTTTGTACTTGATGATGGCTGGTTCGGCGCGCGGCGCAATGATCGTGCGGGATTGGGTGATTGGACTGTATCCGATGCAGTGTATCCGCATGGCCTCAAGCCAATCGTTGATCATGTCATAGGATTGGGCATGGAAATGGGCATTTGGTTCGAGCCTGAAATGGTCAATCCCGACAGCGATTTGTTTCGTGCGCACCCCGATTGGGTGCTCGGCATTCCGGCACTCGATCAAATTCCTTACCGTCACCAATATGTGCTCGATATTTCACGGCCAGAGGTGAGCGATTATCTGTTCGGCTGCATCGACTCGATTCTGGCCAACCACACCATCAGCTATATCAAATGGGACATGAACCGCGACCATAACCACCCCGGCGACCATCACGGGTTTCCACGTAGCGATGCGCAAGTGCGCGCGCTCTGGGCGTTGCTTGATCGGCTGCGCACCAAGCATCTGCATGTCGAAATTGAGAGTTGCGCTTCGGGTGGGGGCCGCACCGATCTCGGCGTTTTGGCGCACTCCGACCGTATTTGGACATCAGACACAAACGACGCGATCGACCGACAGGACATCCAACGCGGCGCATCATATTTCTTGCCACTGGAGGTTATTGGTGCGCATGTTGGCCCACATCATTGCCACGTAACGGGACGCACGATTTGCATGGCCATGCGTGCAGGCACTGCACTGATGGGGCATATGGGGATGGAGCTGAACCTGCTCACCGAGCAGGATGCTGATCTCGCTGAGCTTAAGGCAGCGATTGTGCTCTACAAGCAACACCGCGTTCTGCTGCATTCGGGTGCGCTCCAGCGGCTTGATACGCCAGACTATATCGTCGCAATGGGCGTGGTCGCGCCGGACAAGGCGGAGGCGCTCTACTCGGTGGCACTCGTGACGGGGCACGCGCGCACCTTGCCTGACCGTGTATATTTCACGGGGCTTGATCCGGCGTATGCTTATCAGCTGAAGCTGGTATGGCCCGTGAGCTCACCCTCGCGCTCATCGCTATCGATCATCGACGCGCTCGATCTCTGTGGCGCGGGCGCACTCGTCTCTGGGGATGCGCTGATGAAGGCGGGGTTGCAACTACCGCTGACCTTCCCCGAGACGGTGATGCTGTTCCATTTGCAGGCAGTCAGGGGGAATGCATGATACGGAATATCGCTGAACGGCAAAACGAAATTATCACGCTGGTAGACCAACGCGGATTTGTCGCAACCGAACAATTGGTTGAGCATTTTGGTGTGACACCACAAACAATCCGGCGCGATATAAATTTCTTATGTGAGCGCAATGATCTGCAACGTTTCCACGGCGGCGCAGGGCGGCGTACGAGCATTGAAAACGAGCCATATCGCGACCGTCGAAGGAGCCTATCGCCCGCAAAGCAAAAAATTGCTGAGGAGGTAGCGGCCTATATTCGTGATGGCAGTTCTTTGTTTTTGAACATTGGTACGACAACCGAATCGGTGGCACGGGCTTTGATCAACCACAAACATTTGTCCATTGTGACAAACAACCTCAATGTTGCATCGATATTGTCCGCCAACACCAGTTTTGAGATTATGATTGCTGGAGGCAGGCTGCGCCAAAGCGATGGCGGTATCATCGGCGTGTCAACGGTCGATTTTGTCCGCCAATTCCGGCTTGATTATGGCATCATTGGTGTCAGCGGCATCGGTGAAGACGGATCATTGCTCGATTTCGATCACGAAGAAACCAAAACTGCGCAAGCAATCATCGAAAGCGCACATGAGACCATTCTTGTTACGGACCATACCAAATTTGGCCGCCGGGCTATGACGCGATTCGCACATTTGAGCCAGATTGACCATATATACACCGATATTATGCCACCGCCACCCTATGATAAATTGCTGCAAGAGACGGATGCAAAGGTCGTTTTCGCAAGAAAGTGATTGCGTTATCAACACATTAAACTCATTAATATTATTTTCTCTTGCGAACATGACAACTTTGAACTATACGTTTGTTCAAGAGAGAGGCGAAACGAATCGCCCGCTCAGAGAGGAACATTCAACGTCAAAATGTACGATATGTTGATCATAGGTGGTGGGGTTAACGGCGCAGGCATTGCGCGCGATGCCGCGGGTCGTGGTTTGAACGTTCTCCTGTGCGAAAAGGGTGATTTGGCAAGCGCCACATCTTCGGCCAGCTCGAAACTCATCCACGGCGGTCTGCGTTACCTCGAAAACTACGAATTCAGGCTGGTTCGCGAATCCTTGGGCGAGCGCGAGGCGCTGCTCAACATTGCACCGCATATTATTTGGCCGCTGCGATTTGTTCTCCCCGTCGACAAGGGCATGCGCCCCGCATGGATGCTGCGCGCGGGGCTATTTCTGTACGACAATCTTGCAAAGCGTGCGCGCTTGCTGGGAACGAAGACACTAAACTTGCGCGACAGTCTGCAAGGCGCGCCGCTGCAGGAGCGGTTGACGCGTGGTTTTGAATATTCGGATTGCTGGGCCGATGATGCGCGTCTCGTGGTTCTCAACGCGGTTGACGCAGCGGAACGCGGCGCAGATATTTGCCCGCGCACCGAATGTGTCGCGCTTACCCGTGCGCCGCAGCATTGGGTTGCGACGCTCCGCACCGAGTCTGGGTTGCGCCGCGACGTGCACGCGCGCGTCGTCGTGAATGCGGCCGGTCCATGGGTTGAAGAGGTTCTGGGACAACTTGGCCGTAAATTGAACGCGCGTAAGCTGCGGTTGGTCAAAGGCAGCCACATCGTCACCAAAAAACTGTTTGAAGGCGAACACGCTTATATTTTTCAATCAGGTGATGGGCGTGTGATCTTCGCGATTCCCTATGAGCGCGACTTCACATTGATTGGTACCACCGATGTCGATTGGGTTCCGGGCCAAGGTGAGGCCAAAATATCCCCTGCAGAAACAGAATATCTGTGCAACGCGGTAAGCGAATATTTCAGTCGGCCGGTTCGGCCAAGTGACGTGATTTGGTCGTACGCAGGCGTGCGTCCGCTGTTCAATGACCAGAGCGACTCAGCCTCGGTTGTGACGCGAGACTATGTCTTTGATCTTGATGACGATGGCGGCACGCAGGCGCCAATCCTCTCAATCTATGGCGGTAAGCTCACGACGTTTCGCAAGCTCGCCGAAGCGGCGCTGGAGCGGCTTCGTCCGGCACTGCGCGCAAGCGGGCCGCGTTGGACGGCCTCGGCGCCACTCCCGGGCGGAGATTTACCGCAGCGCGACTTCGAGTCCTTCTACACTTCAGTTTCCGAGAAATACGCTTGGCTACCTGACGATCTCCGCTTGCGGATAGCGCGAGCGTACGGCAGCCGCATTGATCGCATTATCGGCACTGCGACGTCGCTTGGTCAGTTGGGGCACCACTTCGGCGCCGGCTTGTACGAAGCTGAAGTCAATTATTTGCGCACCCATGAATTTGCCGAATCAGCCGAAGACATACTCTGGCGGCGCACCAAATTGGGCCTGCGGATGAATATGACGCAGCTAACGGGCTTGCAATGGTGGACGGCACAACGTCGCGCTGCGTGAAGTTTTTAAAATGCCGGCATTACCGCTCGGCAAATAGAGGAGGACGTTATGAAGTTTAGAACACAATTGCTCGCAGGGATCGCGGGGTTGTCGATACTTGCCACGCCGGCATTTTCGCAAACAGCTCAACCAGCCGCAGCCGCAGCGACGCCAGATGCCCCCGCAGCCGCCGACATCGTCGTAACGGGTATCCGCGCCAGCCAGCGCGCATCAAGCGACGTGAAGCGGCTGTCATCGGTGATCGTCGACGTGGTCACGGCCACTGACGTCGGCAAATTTCCCGATGCGAATATCGCTGACTCGCTACAGCGCGTGACCGGGGTTTCAATTGACCGCAGCGGCGGAGAAGGACGTTATATCACAGTTCGTGGCTTTGGCCCGCAATATAATAATGTCCTCGTCAACGGCCGCACCATGGCGACGGACAATAACGGACGTGAATTCTCATTCGATTCGCTGTCTTCCGCGCTCATCAGCCGCGCTGAAGTGTTTAAGACTTACCAACCGCAGCTGCAGGAGGGAGGCATTGGCGCGACCGTGAATATTTCTACGGCCCGGCCACTTGATGGTAAATCAGGTTTTCATCTAGCAGCCCACGGCGGCGGCACGTATGATTTCCTAGCCAAGAAGTCGAGCCCAGATGTTGGCGGACTCGCGACCTATAAATCAGCCGACGGGGTGTTTGGTGTTGAAGCCTCACTGACCTACTCGGATCGCAAGTCGCAAGATGACTATACCGACACGAACGGATGGTTTTCTGTAACTCCTGGAACCAATCCGTTGCAGGTGATCAACGGGACGCCGACCTCAACTGGCTTGACCCCAGCCAATATTGTCTCCGACACCCGCGCTTTGTCGTTGCCGCAAAACCTTAACTTCAAGCGAAACGTCATTGATCAGCAACGCCTGACGGGTAACCTCACCATTCAATTCAAGCCAAGCAGCGATCTGTTGATTACTGCGGATGGCTTGTTTTCAAATTATAAGGTAAGTGACCGGCAGAACTTTTTTGCCGGATATTTCTCACCGCCCTATTTCTCCAACCTGACCGCAGACGCAAATGGGACGACAACTGGTTTTACGCGCCCCGGCACCAATTTTGCCACGGCCAATCCGTTGCTGGCTGCCGATCCGCGTTTTTCTAATCAACAGAATGACAATGTGGTTCAAGACCTCAACCGCAACTCGAAATCCTATCAGCTTGGCGGCAACGTAAAGTGGAACGCCACGAATAATGTGAAGTTTGAAGCTGACCTATCCAAGTCGCACGCTTCGCAGGATTTCTACAATCCGTTTGTGGTGGTTGGCGCGCAGGCGACCGGCGCTCCAACATTCACATTGGGTGCGGCAAATTCGATACCAACCTATGATCCCGCGTCGAACATCACAGATCCGACCGCTTTGCGCACCCACTATACCAACATTTCAGACTCGAAATATGCTGATGACATCACCGAAGGCCGTTTGCAGGGTGAATGGAAAGCTGACGCAGGCATTTTGCAGAGCATTCAATTTGGTGGTCTGTATTCAAAGCGCGAAAAAATCGACACTGAATACCGGACGCCGCTGAACAATTGGTGCGCCTATTGCGGATATGTGGTGCCGATCAATCAGAGCCTTGTGTCGCCCTATTATCTAAACAATTATCTCACAAGTTCGGCTGGCAGCAGCAGTGTTCCGAAGCAATTTTTCACCTTTGATCCGGCTGCGGTGATTGCGTTTGAGTCGCTTCCATCAACGCTAGCTGCACGGAGTGCAGGTCAGCTTACAAACGTGCCCACGTCGCAGTTCACATCAAGTGGCGGCTACGCCCCGGTGCTCCAGCCCGGTAATGGCTTTGACGTCGCGGAGAAGGTATATGCTGGTTACATTAACACGAACTGGAAGGGCAAAGGCTGGTCGGGCAATTTTGGCCTGCGTATCTCGGATACCAGCACAACCTCAACGGGTGTGATTCAGCCGCTCACCAAAATCCAGCAAAACGTCGGCGATTCAAATCTGAACTTTGTCTATGGCCCGTCGACAACCACGAGTATCAGCAATCATTATGTCAACTTCCTGCCATCCGCGAACCTCAAGATTGATGCGGCGAAAGACGTTATCATACGGTTTGCGGTGTCAAAGACGCTCACGCGGCCCACGCTCTCGCAATTGGGCACGAACAACAGCTACGGAGGCCGCGTCACCCAGGCATTGTCTTCGGGGGGCAATCCATCATTGTCACCGTTTACATCTTGGAATTACGATGCTTCGGCTGAATGGTACCCAACGCGCAATACGTCGGTAACGGCGGATGTGTTCCGGAAGAATTTCTCGGGATTCATCAGCAATCAGACGATTGTTATTCCGCGCAATGGCTTCGATGCGGCGGGAAATGCAGTTGTGTATCAATTCTTTGATACACGTCCCCGCAATGGCAACAGCGGTTCGGTCACGGGGTTTGAGCTTGCGGCGCAGCATTCGTTTGGCGGCGAAGGGTTTATCTCAGGCTTTGGCTTGGGCGCAAACTACACGCACGTGACAAGCGATCAGAAAGTCATTTCACCTGGCGACTGTTCGCAAATCGAGGGGCTTTCAAAAGACAGCTACAACCTGAACGCCTACTATGAAAAACATGGGATTCAAGCGCGGGTTGCGTATAACTGGCGTTCTTCGTTCCTGTCAGTTTGCCAAGGGCAGCAGGGACAACCCGAAAATACGGCAGCCTATGGCCAGCTTGATTTCAATACGGCCTATGACGTCACCAATAATTTCCAAGTCTATCTGGAAGGGGTGAATTTGACCAACTCATACATCCATCAATATTCGATCTATACGAATCGGTTCTTGAAGGATGAAAGCACGGGACGGCGTATTTCGTTCGGCGTGCGCGCTAAGTTCTGATTTGTAACGGTAGTGAATCTTTCCTAACTTTGTGGCGGGGCATATGCTCCGCCATTTTTTTGAAGGCCAAAAATAATGATCGACGCTCGATGCTGCGCCGCGCTCCTGCCACATCGTCGGTGGCGGTATTTCGTCCCGCTGTTGGCTTGTGGGCTAACCATCGCCTCGCCGAGTTTGGCGGATGGGCGCCCGAATGAGGTCGATCCGCTTGCCGCGACGGGCAAATGGTCGATCAAGCAACTGGGCGAGGCAGCGACGCCACCAATGGGCTGGAACAGCTGGAACGCCTTTGGCACCGACGTCAATGAAGATAAGGTTATGGGTGCCGCAAAAACCATCGTCGATACCGGCCTCGCCAAATTGGGCTACAGCTATATCAATATTGATGATGGCTGGTGGCTCAAACGCCGCCAAACCGACGGCCGGATGCAAATCCGCACGAACCTGTTCCCCAGCGCCGCAATCGGTGGGGCCGATGAAACGAGTTTTCGACCTTTCACTGACCGCATCCATAAAATGGGTCTCAAGACCGGCATCTATACCGACATAGGCCGCAATGCGTGCTCACAAGCCTATAATCTTACCAATCCCAATCTGCCCGTTGGCACCACGCTTGAACGCGAAGTTGGGAGCTACGGACATGTGGCGCAGGATATGAGACTATATTTCCGTGAGTGGGGCTTTGACTATATCAAGGTCGATGGGTGTGGGATCAGTGGCTATGGCGCTGAGCGCCCCGTGGTGCGCCAAGCGAATTATCGCCCCTTCGCGCCGCTGATTGTTGATACCAATGTCAATCAGACAGATATTCCTGCCGTGAAATCGCTGTATGGAGGGCTGCGCGAGGCTATTTGGGCAGCGCGCCCGGACGGTTATTTTACGCTGTCGCTTTGCAATTGGGGCACCGCAAATGTGCGCGCCTGGGGCAAGGATTATGGCAACCTCTGGCGCACCAGTGGCGACATTCAGCCTAACTGGCCACGGATGCTTCACGCCTTCGATACCGTGGTGACTCGCGAACTTTACGCTGGGCCGGGCCATTGGAATGACCCCGACATGCTCTATGTGGGACACGGCGATTTTGACATAAACCATCTCACTGAGGCCAAAAGCCATTTCGCGCTGTGGGCCATCGTCAATGCGCCGCTCATTATCGGTTTTGATTTGCGGAATGCGCCTCAAGCCCTGCTCGATATTTGGGGCGCGCCTGAAATTATAGCGATCAATCAAGATTCGGCGGGCAATCAGGGTGTATTGGCTTACACCAGCGATGATACGCAGATCATCGTCAAAACACTGAGTACGCGTGGGCAAAAGGCCGTCGCCTTATTCAACCGAACGGCATCACCGCTCACGGTGCAATTGACAGCGGCGCACGTGAAAATGGCGGCAGACCAACCCATTGCCCTGCGTGATCTGTGGGCGCGCAGCGATATTGGTGGTTTTACTGGAGAGCGGAGTTTTACACTAAAGCCACACGAGACGCTGATGCTGCGCGCGACAGGAACGCCAGAGCTCGCGAGGGGACTTTATCTCTCTGAGATGCCAGGCCGGATTAACGTCGCGGCCGATGGCATAACGGCCTTGGAAGTTGATCCTACGGTGCATCGCGGCATTGACCCGTGGGGCGATGGCACGCGCAAGGGCGGTGCGCGCGCACAATATGCGGGCTGGGGTGGCCCGCGCGCGGACTCGACGCCTTATGATGAGGATATTCGTGTTGCCAACATCACGTATCGCAACGGCATCGGTGTGCTGGCCAATTCACGAATCGAAGTGCAATCTGAAGCGAAATACAAGTCGTTCTCCGCTGAAGTTGGCGTCGATGATTCAAGTCGCGGCAAAACCGCTGCGGTGCGCTTCGAGATTTATGGAGATGGCAAATTGCTTGCCCAATCAGATCAACTGCATTTTGCGCAACCGAGCGTGAAGCTGAGTGCAAATGTCGCCCAGCTAAAAATTATAGAACTGGTTGTGAGACAAATGGCCTCCGATGTTGGTCCCATCGTCGTCGATTGGGGAAATGCGCGGCTGGAATAGTGTTAGCGATTGGATATATCGGTTGACGCAGATTGGTATCGGCTTGGGTGCCTAAGGTCTGCTTCGGAGCACCACATATATACCATTGGATGACCCTAGGGGGCGCAATGCGGACGGAGCGATTTGGTACGCAATTGTTCGCGGAGCGGCAGCTTTTCTCTAAAGCGGCCCTTCGCACATGCAGCATAACCGATCACCC
>Ga0209583_10000068_pt1 | contig 31755 bp, 30 predicted proteins | sample Str014_FD_187201 | JGI IMG/M metagenome (GOLD analysis project Ga0209583, IMG submission 187201) | Freshwater sediment microbial communities in response to fracking from Pennsylvania, USA - Straight Creek_MetaG_SC_2014 (SPAdes) (version 2) | ecosystem: Environmental > Aquatic > Freshwater >... | reverse complement strand
GCGTTGCCGATGAGCGGGCCGGTCAGGTAGCTGATCATCTCGATGCCGGCCAGTCGGCCGCGCATCGTGTTGGGGATGGTCTGGTTCCAGATTGTGCCGCGGAACACGCCGCTGACCATGTCGGCCGCGCCGGCCACGGCCAGGCAGACGAGGCCGAGCGTCAGGCTCGGCGCAAAACCCAGTGCGACGATGCCGAGCGCCCACACGGCCGCCGCGACGACCACGGCACGACCGTGGCGCACGACCCTGCCCGTCCATCCACTGAACAGGCCGATGGCCAACGCGCCGACCGACATCGCCGAGAGCAGCCAGCCGACCGCCTCGGTGCGCCCGTCGGCCGCGGCCATCGCCGGGAAGAGCGCCACGGGGAAGGCGAACGCCATCGCGACGATGTCGACGATGTAGGTGCCCATCAGTTCGGGGCGCTTCCATGCGAAACGCAGGCCTTCGACCAGGTCGGCGAGCAGGTGTTGCCTGTCGCCCGGTTCGCTCGGCGTGCCGATTGCGGCGCGCGGGATGCGAGCGATGAAAAGCAGCGCGGCGATGAAGGTGCAGAAGTCGAACAGGTAGGCGCCGACCGCGCCCCAGCGCGCGAGCAGCAGGCCGGCCAGCGCCGGCCCTGCCACCATGCCCACCGTGCCGCGCACCGACGAGAGCGCCGCGACCGCGGCGAACTCTTCGGGCCGCGCGAGCTTTTGCGTGAGCGCCTCGAGCGCGGGTCGGTGAAAGCCGCTCGCGCCCTGCAGCACGGCGACGAGCGCGTAGATCGCCAGCACGCTCGGCGACGCTGCCAGCGCGTTCATCAGCAAGCCGGCCAGGCACGCCGCCATCAGCGCCTCGGAGCCGATCAGCAGGCGCTTGCGGTCCATGCGGTCGGCCAGCGCGCCGCCCAGCAGGCCGCACACGACCACGGGCACGAGTTGCACCAGGCCCAGCAGGCCGACCTGCGCGTTGGAACGCGTCAATTCATAGAGCTGCCACGGCACCGCGACGTAGCTGACCATCGTGCCCAGGCCCGAGATGAACTGGCTGGCGAACAGGCGGCGGAAGGCCGTGTTGCGACGAAGGGGGCCGAGATCGAGAAACATCCGGATGAAGCTTGGTAGGCCGAGTTGGGCTGGGGCACGAGCATAGCCATGCCGAGTCGGATGAACTTCGTTTTGCGCGTCTTGCGAGTTTTGCGCGCCTTGCACGTCTCGCGCGCCTCGCACATCTCGCGCGGTTCGCCGGTCATCGCCACGTCGACATCTTCTTTCGACTGCCCGCGCGCGCAAGACAAACGCGGCCAGCGACTGCTAGGCTCGCGCGCATGCCACGCTGCATCGACTTTCTCCGCGCCGTCAACATCGGCGGCCGCCTCGCCGCGCCCGAGCGCCGCATCGAGGCGCAGCTGCAGGCCACCTTCGGCTTCGAGATCGACACCTTCGTCCGCACGGCAGCCGAACTCGCGGCGATCGGGGCCCACGCCCGCCGCGCGTTCGACGCGGCCGAAGCGGCGAGCGCCAAGACGCACGTGGTGGGCTTTATCGCCGCCGCGCCCGACGCGGCCACCGCGAAACTCATCGAACGCTTTCACACCGACGTCGAGCGCTTCCACCTGCATGCGCGCGATCTGCACCGGATCTCGCGCGACAAGCAGAGCGAGACCAAGTTCTCGAACGCGACGTTCGAACGCGCATTGAAGACCCGCGCGCCCTTTCGCAACATCACGACTCTGCGCAAGCTGGTCGCGATGTCGGGCGAGCGCTGAGCCATGTGGAGCGGCCGGTCGCGCGCGCGGGCCGTGGCGTGTTTCGCCGTGCTCGCCCTTCACCTGGCGCTGCTCGGGCTGCTGATCGACTCTTCGGCGATGCGCGCGGCCCGCGAACCAAGCTCGCCGCCCCCGACCCGCATCACACTGCGCCTGATCACGCCGCCACCGGCGGCCGCACCCGCGCCTGCAGTGGGCGAGCCGCCGCAGTTGGGTCGACTGCCGAAGCCGAAGCCGATGCCGATGCCAACGGCCGCGCCGCCGACACGCAACAGCGCAGCGCAACCGCCCGCCAATACGCCTGCGTTCGCGTCGCCGCCGCAAGAAGCCGCGGCGCGCGCCGAACCGGCCGCGAGCGCCCAAGCACCGCTGCCCTCGCTGCTCGACACCGAGGCCACGCGCCGTGCGATCCGCGCGAGCGCACGCACCGAATCGCTCGGCGACCAGCTCGCCGGCGCGCGTGAAGAACCCGAACGGGCCGGCGCTCAGGCGCGTCTGGCGAACGGTGTCAAAAGCGCCGGCAAGGGCGATTGCCTGAAGGGCGAGTACGCAGGCGGCGGCATGGGCCTGCTGAGCCTGCCCTTCCTGGCTATCGCGCAGGCGCGGGGCGACTGCGCGAAATAGCCTCGGCCCGCGCCTCTTCCTGCAGGCGCAGCACGCGGCGCTGCACCTTGCCGGTGGTGGTCATCGGCAAGGCGTCGATGAACTCGATCTCCTTCGGATACTCGTACGGCGCGAGCCGGCCGCGCACGTGGCGCTGCAACGCGTCGACGAGCGCCGGCGTGCCTTCGAAACCCGGTGCCAGCACGACATAGGCCTTGACCAGCGCGCCGCGCTCGGCATCGGGCTTGGGCACGACGGCTGCGTTCGCGACCGCCGCGTGCTTGACCAGGCAGTTCTCGATCTCGCTCGGGCCGATGCGGTAGCCGGCGGCCTTGAACACGTCGTCGCTGCGGCCGTGGTACCAGAGGTAGCCGTCGGCATCCATCACCGCCATGTCGCCGGTGCGGCACCAGCTGCAGAGCGGATCGCCGGTGAACTTGGCCGCGGTCGCCGCATCGTTCTTCCAGTAGCCGAGGAAGAAGATCGGGTCGGGCACGCCATGCACGTCGAGCCGGTGCAGCGCGACGTCGCCCGGCGTGCCGCGCGCGCATTCACGGCCGGCGTCGTCGATCACCGCAACGCGATGACCCGGGTACGGCCGGCCCATGCTGCCGGGCCTCGCCGGCCAGCGGGTATGCGAATTGCCGACGATGTAGTTCATCTCGGTCTGGCCGAACATCTCGTTCACCGGCACGCCGAGCGCCTGTTCGCACCAGGCGAACACCGCGTCGCCGACCGCCTCGCCGGCGCTCATGATCGCGCGCAGCTTCAGGTCGTAGCGTTCGCGCGGCTGCGGCACGGCCTTCATCATCGCCTTCAGCGCGGTCGGGAACAGGAAGGTGTGCGTGACGCGGTGGCGCTGCATCAGACCGAACGCGGTCTCGGGCGAGAAGCGGCCCTGGTAGCCGACGATGGGGCGGCCGAAATACAGCGTGGGCAGCAGCGCATCCATCAGGCCGCCGGTCCATGCCCAATCCGCGGGGCTCCAGAACACGGCGTCGTGCTGCGGAAACCAGTTCTGGCTCGCGACGAAGCCGCTGAGGTTGCCGATCAGCGCACGGTGCGGGATCAGCGCACCCTTCGGCGGGCCGGTCGTGCCGCTGGTGTAGATCAGCACGGCGCCGTCGTCGCATTTCGTTTTCGCAGCCGCGAACGTGGCGCGTTCGCGGGCGCACGCCGCCACCCAGTCGAGATCGCCCTGCCCCTGCGCCGCGCCGACCGCGATCACCGTCTTCAGGCCAGCGCACGTCGCCCGCACCGCGAGCAGGTTCGCGATGCCGCTCTCGTCGACGATCGCGACGCGCGCTTCGCTGTCGTTGAGCCGGAACTCGAGCGCCTCCGGGCCGAACAGCATCGACAACGGCATGCCGATCGCGCCGAGCTGCCACAGCGCGATGTGCGCGACCGCGGTCTCGAAGCGCTGCGGCAGAACGATCGCGACACGGTCGCCGCGCGCCACGCCGAGGCGCTTCAGCGCGTTCGACAGGCGGTTCGCCTCACGCTGCAGTTCGCGGTAGGTGTGGGTGGCGCGCCGGCCGTCTTCGTGCTGTTCGTGGATCGCGACGGCATCGGGTGTGTCGTGTGCCCAGCGCGCGCAGCAAGCCTGCGCGATGTTGAAATCGGCCGGCACGTGCCAGCGGAATTCGCGGTGAAGCGTGTCGTAGGTGCCGGTGCCGACGGAGTTCATTCGACGCTGCCGCCATTCATCGCCGGATGCTCAGGTCGGCGATCACGGGTCGATGCTCGGAGGCCTGGTCGCCGCCCGCGAAACAGTCGGCCACGGCGATGTCGGGGCTGACGAGGATGTGGTCGATGCGCAGGAACGAAAGCCCGGCGCGCATCGACTGGCCGTAGGTGTAGCCGTAGCCACGGCCAGCGGCCGAGAAGGCGTCGCGCAGGCCCGTGGCGAGCAGGTTCTGCACCACCGGCGAAGCCTCCGATGCGTTCAGGTCGCCCGCCACGATCAGCGGCCCGCTCAGCTTGGCCAGGTCGCGGGCCAGCGCGCGCGACTGCGCCAGCCGGTCCTCGAAGTTCTGCTGCCATTCGTCGGCGCCGTCCACACCCTGGGAACGCGTTGCTCGCAGGCCGCTGCGCGGCGACTTGAAGTGCGCCGTGACCACCGTGAGCGCCACGCCGTGGAGGTCGAAGTTGCAACGCAGGTAACGATGGGATTCGTCGCGATAGTCGATGTTGCCCACCGTGCAACCTTGCAGCGGCAGGCGCGACAGCACGACGTACTGCCCCAGCGCATACACGTGTGGCAAGCCGAAGACCGAAACCTGGCCGCTCAGTGCCGGGTCGCTGCGCTCGACGAGCAGGCCGTCGGCGTCCTGCATCACGAGGATGTCGGGGTCGTGGCGAGCCACCTCGGCGCCGATCGCCAGGATGCCGTCGGCGCGCTGCGCGGCGCTGCCGGCCTTGGCGTTGTAGGTCATCAGCCGCAGCGTCCGCGTGCCATCGGCGCTGTACGCGCCTGCCTCGCGAGTCGACCAAGCCGGCGCCATCGTCACGGTCGCCAGCACGAGCGGCGCGGCCACGCCGACCGCGATCCACCTGCGGCCCAGCCACACCGACAAGCCCAAACCCACCGCGGCCGGCACGGCCAGCCAGTAGTACGGCAGGTAGCGAGACAACTCGAGCCAGTGCAGGTCGTCGCGCGCGCTGCGCTGCGCGAGCGCGAGCACGACGATGCCTGCCGTGATCGTCACGACCAGCGCTGCCGCAACCCGCCGCAGCGCGACCCGCAGCCCGCTTCTCATCCTGCCGACGGGACCGCGTTGAAGCGCTGCAACGCATCGCCGGCGACGCGGCAGATGCGCCACTCCGGCATCACCGTGGCGCCCATGCCCTCGTAGAAGCGGATCGCGTTCTCGTTCCAGTCGAGCACGCTCCACTCGAAGCGGCCGCAATTGCGTTCCAGCGCGAGCGCCGCGAGCCTGGTCAGAAGCGCCTTGCCGATGCCCGCGCCGCGGTGCTCGGGCTTCACGTACAGGTCTTCGAGATACAGGCCCGGCTGCGCGAGGAAGGTCGAGAAATTGGTGAAGAAAAGCGCGAACGCGACGACCTCGCCACCGCTCTTGCCATCACCCAATTCGGCCACGAGCGCTTCGGCCGCGGGCCGCTCGCCGAACAGTTGCGGCCGCAGCTTTTCGGGCGTGACCTGCAGCAGGTGAGTGAGCTGCTCGAACTCGGCCAGGTCGCGGATCAGCTGCACGATGGCGCCGACATCGCGCAACTCGGCATTGCGCAGGGTGAAAGGTGTGGCGGGGTTCATCGGGCGATTCTCGCATCGGGCCACCCGCCGCTGTCGCCGCGCAGACAGCGCGCGCAGCGCATGCCGCTTACAGTGCCCGGCATGAGTTCATCCGAGATCTATCCGGTCAGGCGCCCGAGCCGCAGCCGCTTCATCACCGTGCGCGGGTTGCGCCATCACGTGCTCGAATGGGGCGACGAGTCCATGGTGTCGGCCGACAGGCCGCCCGTGTTGATGCAGCACGGCTGGATGGACGTGGCCGCGTCGTTCCAGTTCGTCGTCGACGCGCTGCCCACCGACCGCCACGTGCTGGCGTTCGACTGGCGCGGCTTCGGCCTGACCGAATCGCCGGCGACCGATACCTACTGGCTGCCCGACTACCTCGGCGACCTCGACAACGCGCTCGACGCGTTGTTCTTCGGCGAGGCGGCGCTCTTTCCGAGATCGGCCCCGATCGACCTGCTCGGCCACAGCATGGGCGGCAACGCGGTGATGCTTTACGGCGGGCTGCGCCCCGAGCGCATCCGCCGCCTGATCAACCTCGAAGGTTTCGGCATGCCGGTGACGACGCCCGCGCAATCGCCGAAGCGCATCGTGCAATGGCTCGACGGGCTGAAGGCACCGGCCGAGCTGCGCGACTACGCCAGCCTGGAGGAGGTCGCCGCGCGCTTGCGCAAGACCAACCCGTTGCTGCCGCCGCAGCGCGCGGCGTGGCTGGCGCAGCACTGGTCGGCCCGGCGCGCCGATGGTCGCTTCGAGATCCTGGGCGACCCGGCCCACAAGCGCGGCACGCCCACCCTCTACCAGCGTGACGAGGTGCTCGAAACCTGGAAGCTGATCGCGGCCAAGGTGCTGTGGGTCGAAGGCGACCAGACCGACATCGCGAAGTGGTGGGGCACGCGCTACACCAAGGCCGAGTTCCACGCGAGGCTCGATGTGGTGAAGCAGGTCGAGCGCCACGTGCTCGCGCCGGCGGGCCACATGCTGCACCACGACCAACCCGAGGCGCTGGCGCAGCGGCTCGAGGCGTTTCTCGCGTGATGCGCCCCCATGTCAAAATCGCGCCCTTCCCCGGTTCACACAAGAAAGAAGTCCCATGGACGTCGAACACATCAATGCCATCGGCAACTCCCTGGCCGACCTGACGAAGCGCACGGTCGACCTCCGGGGGTATCTTTGACTACGATCGCAAAGCTCTAAGACTCAACGAAGTCAACGCCGCGCTCGAGAACCCCAAGGTCTGGGACGAGCCGAAGCGCGCGCAGGAGCTGGGGCGCGAGAAGCGCACGCTGGAGACCGTCGTCGAGACGATCGACCACTTGACCAGCAACCTCGCCGACAACACCGAGCTGTACGAGATGTCGAAGGCCGACGGCGATGTCGCCGGCATCCAGGCGATCGAGGCCGACGCGAACAAGCTCGAAGAGACGGTGGCGCAGCTCGAGTTCCGCCGCATGTTCAACAACCCGGCCGACCCGCTCAACTGCTTCATCGACATCCAGGCCGGCGCCGGCGGCACCGAGGCCTGCGACTGGGCCAGCATGCTGCTGCGCCAGTACCTGAAGTACGCCGAGCGCAAGGGCTTCAAGACCACGCTGGAAGACGAATCGGCCGGTGACATCGCCGGCATCAAGAGCGCCACGATCAAGGTCGAGGGCGACTACGCGTTCGGCCTGCTGCGAACCGAGACGGGTGTGCACCGCCTCGTGCGCAAGAGCCCGTTCGACTCGGCCGGTGGCCGGCACACGAGCTTCGCGAGCATCTTCGTCTACCCCGAGGTCGACGACTCGATCGAGATCGACATCAACCCGAGCGATGTGCGCACCGACACCTTCCGCGCCAGCGGCGCCGGCGGCCAGCACATCAACAAGACCGATTCGGCGGTGCGGCTCACGCACATCCCGACCGGCATCGTCGTGCAGTGCCAGGACGGCCGCAGCCAGCACAGCAACCGCGACGTCGCCTGGAAGCGCCTGCGCTCGCGGCTGTACGACCACGAGCTGCGCAAACGGCAGGAAGAACAGCAAAAGCTCGAGGACACCAAGACCGACGTGGGCTGGGGCCACCAGATCCGTTCGTACGTGCTGGACCAGAGCCGCATCAAGGATTTGCGCACGAGCTTCGAGTCGAGCAACACGCAGAAGGTGCTGGACGGCGATCTCGATCCGTTCATCGAGGCATCGCTCAAGCAGGGCGTGTGAGTTCGTGGCCAGAGTTCGCGGCAAAGAGCCCGGCAGCTATACTCGTGACACACATTCTAGAAAGCGTGACACGATGAAGACGATCAACGTGCGCGAATTGCGCGCCACGATTCCGCGTTTGAAGGAAGCGCTGGCACTGGAGCGCGAGTTGGTGCTGGTCAGCAACGGCGAGCCGATCGCGCGCATCACGCCGATCGTGCCGGCCGCAGACGCCAGGCCGCGCTTGCCGTCGTTGAAGGCGTTTCGGGACAGCTTGCCGAAGATGACGGGGTCGTCGGAGGCGCTGATTCGGGAAGACCGCGACCGCCGTGGCAGTTGATCAAGCCACGGTCTGCTACATCGACACGAGCGCGTTGATAAAACGCTATCTCGAAGAAGACGGCAGCGACGCCTTCGATGCATTTTGCGAGTTGCCGGCCATCGAGCGCGTCCTCTGCCCGCTCGGCGTCACGGAGTTCACCGGGGTCTTGGAGCGGCGGGTTCGGCTGCGTAGCCTGACGCGCTCGCAGGCATCGGCGGTGCGACAACGTCTTCTCGCCGAGGTGGCGGCCGGTGGCTGGCGCATGCTCGAATTCGAAGCCGAGATGTTTTCGAGGGCTGGGAACCTGATGATCGAACTCGGTGCACCGCTTGCGACGCTCGATGCGCTGCACCTCGCGTGCGCGTTGCATCACGGCACGCAAGAATTCGCCACCGCAGACTTGCGGTTGGCCACTGCAGCGCGCAAGGCCAAGTTGCACGTTCGCACCTTCTGACCCACAGTCTCTTCGCCATGCCCCAAATCATCTCCCCTGTTCGAGCCCTCCTCTTCGACCTCGACGGCACGCTGATCGACAGCATGCCGCACCACCAGAGCGCCTGGAACGCGTGGTACGCCAGGCGCGGGCTGCCGATGAACAGTGCCGAGTTCTTCGCCTCGACCGCCGGGCGCTCCAACGCCGAGATCCTGGCCGATCTCTTTCCCTCGCACTCGCGCGACGAACACGTCGCGATGGCCGACGAGAAGGAAGCGATCTACCGCGAGTTCGCGGCGCGCTCGCTGGCGTTGATTCCCGGCGCGCAGGCTTTCGTCGAGCAGGCGCGCGCCGACGGCCTGCGCATGGCGGTGTGCACGGCATCGACCTTGCCGAACATGGCGCTGGCCTTCGAGATGCACGGCATCGACGGCTGGGTCGAGCACGTCGTCAGCCCGGCCGATGTGGCGTCGGGGCCGGGCCCCGCCGTCGCGCTGCGCGGAAAACCGCATCCCGACATCTTTCTCGAAGCCGCACGCCGGTTGGGCATCGCGCCGCAAGACTGCCTCGTGTTCGAAGACGCGCCGCTGGGCGTCGAGGCGGCCCGCCGCGCAGGCATGAAGGCGGTCGCGTTGACGACGACGCTGGCCGCCGAGCACTTCAGCGAATTCGACAACCTGATCGCGATCGCCCCCGATTTCACGACACTGACGCTCGAAGACCTCACGAAGGCGTTCGAGCGCGCTCAACCGAAAGCACCCCATGATGCGTGAAGGCACCGCCACCCTGATCCACCGCAGCGACTACACCGCGCCGGCCTACTGGATCCGCACCGTCGACCTCAGCTTCGACCTCGATCCGGCCAAGACCATGGTGGTCAGCAAGATGCAGGTCGAGCGCAACACCGAGGTCGCCGCACAGCCGCTGCGCCTGCACGGCGACGAGTTGAACCTGACCCGTGTCTCGGTGAACGGCGCATCGGTCTCGTTCCGTCACGAAGCCGGCATGCTCGTGATCGACTCGCTTCAGGACATGCCCGCCGGCCCGTTCACGCTCGAGATCCGCAACACCTGTGCGCCCGAGAAGAACACCCAGTTGTCGGGGCTGTACACATCGGGCGGCGGCTTCTTCACGCAGTGCGAGGCCGAGGGCTTCCGCCGCATCACGTACTTCCTCGATCGACCCGACGTGATGGCCGTCTACACGGTCACGCTGCGCGCGAACAAGGCGGCCTACCCGGTGCTGCTTTCCAACGGCAACCTGCTCGAAGAAGGCCCGCTAGACGATGGACCCAACGGAGCGCGCCATTTCGCCAAATGGCACGATCCGTTCCCGAAGCCCAGCTACCTGTTCGCACTCGTCGCCGCCGACCTCGTCGCACGCCAGCAGCAGATCCGCACGCGTGCCGGCAAGGATCACCTGCTCCAGGTCTACGTGCGCCGCGGCGACCTCGACAAGACCGAACACGCGATGAACTCGCTGATCGCCTCGATCGTGTGGGACGAAGCACGCTTCAAGCTGCCGCTCGATCTGGAGCGCTTCATGATCGTCGCGGTCGAGGACTACAACAGCGGCGCGATGGAGAACAAGGGCCTGAACCTGTTCAACACCAAGTTCGTGCTGGCCTCGCCCGCCACCGCCACCGACGAGAACTATGCCGACATCGAATCGGTCGTCGGCCACGAGTACTTCCACAACTGGACCGGCAACCGCATCACCTGCCGCGACTGGTTCCAGCTGAGCCTGAAGGAAGGCCTGACCGTCTTCCGCGACCAGGAATTCAGCATGGACATGGCGGGCACCGCGAGCGCACGGGCCGTCAAGCGCATTCAAGACGTGCGGTCGCTGCGCGAAGTGCAGTTCCCCGAAGATGCCGGCCCGATGGCGCATCCGGTGCGGCCCGACAGCTATGTCGAGATCAACAACTTCTACACGCCCACGGTCTACGAGAAGGGCGCCGAGGTCGTGCGCATGATGCACACGCTGGTGGGCCGCGAAGGCTTCGCCGCGGGCATGTCGCTGTACTTCGAGCGCTTCGACGGCCAGGCCGTCACCTGCGACGATTTCGCCCAGGCCATCGCCGACGCGAACCCGACGAGCGAACTCGCGCGCACGCTGACGCAGTTCAAGCGCTGGTACGCGCAGGCCGGCACGCCACGCGTGACCGCGCGCGGGCGCTACGACGCACCGACGCGCACCTACACCCTGGGCTTCGAGCAGACCGGTGCCGAATCGGGTGGCGGCATGCAAGAGCCCTTCGTGCTCCCGCTCGCGATCGGCCTGATCGCGCGCGACGGCACCGCATTGCCGGTGCAGCTCGAAGACGAGCCCGCCGCGGCGGGGGCATCGCCCGTCACCGAACGCGTGCTGGTGCTCGAGGAGGCGCGCAGCTTCTTCACCTTCGTCAACGTCGACACCGAGCCGGTGCCTTCGCTGCTGCGCGGCTTCTCGGCACCGGTGATCCTCGCCGACGGCCTGACCGACGCCGATCTGCTGGTGCTGCTGCAGCACGACACCGACCCGTTCAACCGCTGGGAGGCCGGCCAGCGCCTCGCGATGAACCGCCTGCTCGCCGCCGCGCGCAGCGACACCCCGATCGAGCTCGACGCACCCTTCATCGAGGCGATGCGCACAGTGCTGCGCCACCCCACGCTCGATGCCGCGTTCAAGGACCTGGCGCTGAACCTGCCGAGCGAGAGCTACCTCGCCGAGCAGCTCAGCCCCGTCGACCCACCGCGGATTCACGCGGCGCGCATGGGCCTGATGAAGCAACTGGCCGACGCACTGCGCGCCGACTGGGAATGGGCCTTCGAGGCCCATCTGGTGGCCGGGCCGTACTCGCCCGATTCGTTGTCCTCGGGCAAACGCGCGCTGGCGAACCGGGCGTTGGCGATGCTGTGCCTCGATTCGGTCGCGAAGGGCGAATCGGTCTGGCCGGGTCGCGCCTACCAGCGCTTCAAGGACGCGACCAACATGACCGACCGCCTCGGCGCGCTGGCGGCGCTGGTGCGTTCGCATGCGCAGCACGCCGAGCCGGCGCTGTACCGCTTCCACGAGATCTTCCGCGCCGAGCCGCTGGTGATCGACACCTGGTTCTCGCTGCAGGCCGGCGCACCGGAGGTCGACGGCAAAGTGTTCGCGCGCTTCAAGCAGTTGCTGAAGCACGCCGATTTCTCGATCCGCAACCCGAACCGCGCGCGCAGCCTTCTCTCGGCGTTCTGCGCCGGGAACCCGGCCGCCTTCCATCGCACCGACGCGGCAGGCTACGTGCTGTGGGCCGAGCACGTTGCCTTGCTCGACTCGATCAACCCGCAGTTCGCCGCCCGCTTCGCGCGCGTGCTCGACCGCTGGAGCCGGCTGGCCGAGCCTTACCGCAGCGCAGCGCGCGCGGCGATCCAGCGCGTCGCCGCCAAACCCGATCTCTCGGGCAACGTGCGCGAGATCGTCACGAACGCCTTGGCAACCCACTAGCAAATCAGGAGGACCATCGACGATGGCCACGAAAAAGAAGAACGCGTTCTACGCACAATCGGGCGGCGTGACCGCCGTGATCAACGCCTCGGCCTGCGGCGTGATCGAGACCGCACGTGCGCACAAGGACAAGATCGGCAAGGTCTACGCCGGCCGCAACGGCATCATCGGCGCGCTGACCGAAGACCTGATCGACACCTCGAAGGAATCGGCGTCGGCCATCGCCGCGCTGCGCAGCACGCCCTCGGGCGCGTTCGGGTCGTGCCGCTACAAGCTCAAGTCGCTCGACACGCACCGGCGCGAATACGAGCGCCTGATCGAGGTCTTCAAGGCCCACGACATCGGCTACTTCTTCTACAACGGCGGCGGCGACTCGGCCGACACCTGCTTCAAGGTCAGCCAGCTGAGCGAGTCTATGGGCTACCCGCTGCAGGCGATCCACGTGCCGAAGACGATCGACAACGACCTGCCGATCACCGACTGCTGCCCGGGCTTCGGCTCGGTCGCGAAGTACGTGGCCGTGTCGACACTCGAAGCTTCGTTCGACGTGCGCTCGATGGCCAAGACCTCGACCAAGGTGTTCGTCGTCGAGGTGATGGGCCGGCACGCCGGCTGGATCGCCGCCGCCGGTGGTCTGGTCGAAGACCAGGGCATCCCGGTCGTGATCCTGTTCCCCGAGATCGTGTTCGACGAAGCCAAGTTCCTGAAGCGCGTCGACAAGCTCGTGAAGGAGCACGGCTTCTGCACGGTGGTCGTCTCCGAGGGCTGCCACCACGCCGACGGCACCTTCCTCGCCGAGCAAGGCGCACGCGACGCGTTCGGACACGCCCAGCTCGGCGGCGCGGCACCGGTCGTCGCGAACATGGTCAAGCAGGCGCTCGGCCACAAGTTCCACTGGGCCGTGGCCGACTACCTGCAACGCGCGGCGCGCCACATCGCCTCGGCCACCGACGTGAAGCAGGCCTATGAACTCGGCCAGAAGGCGGTCGAACTCGCGCTGAAGGGCCGCAACGCCGTGATGCCGACGATCGAGCGCACCTCCGATGTGCCGTACCGCTACAAGATCGGCGTGGCCGACCTCGCGAAGGTCGCGAACGTCGAGAAGTTCATGCCGCGCGACTTCATCACCAAAGACGGCTTCGGCATCACCGACAAGTGCCGCCGCTACCTCGCGCCGCTGATCCGGGGCGAGGACTACCCCAAGTACAAGAACGGGTTGCCGGTGTACGTAACGCTCAAGAACACCGCCGTCGCCAAGAAGCTCGCGAACTTCGATCTGAAGTAGCCGCGCGGCATCGACTAGAATGCTCGTTTTCGCGCGGCGCTTCGGCCGCCGAGAACGCCGGTGTAGCTCAGTTGGTAGAGCAGCGCATTCGTAATGCGAAGGTCGGGAGTTCGACTCTTCTCACCGGCACCAATGTAATCAACGACTTAGCCCAGCCCAAAAGGTTGGGCTTTGTTGTTTCTTGGGTTCATGTCGCCACCATGTAGCCAGCAGTGCAGGCGACCGGCCACCAGAAGTGACAAACCCGGCACGGGGCCGGGCTGAAGTTCCGCCGATGCAGACGTTCTCTGTTGCCGCTTGCGTCATAGCCGGTGATCACGTTGGCGCCGCCGGCAGCGGCCACGCGGTTGCCCCAGAAGGTGTCGCTGGCGCGGTTGCCGTTGAGGTCGTAGGTGAGCTGGTGGCCTTGCTGGCCGAGGTTGGCCGCTGAGCAGCTGGCCAGCGTGTTGTAGAGTGGACTCGTTGTGTATTTATCTTCTTTTTTGGGAGTGCGGCTATGACGGCGATCGAATCGCAGTTGCTCGAGCGGCTGAAGAAGCTGCCGCCCGGGCGCGTGGCCGAGGTGGTGGACTTTGTGGAGTTTTTAGCGTCGCGCGAGGAACGCGCAGCCGCTGCGCAGCGGCTCAGTGAAGGGTTGGCGCGGCTGGATGCGTTGAACCTGCCGCCGATCTCGGAAGACGAGGTGGCCGACGAGGTGGCCGCCGTTCGGCGTGAGCGGCACGCGCGCCTTGGTGGCTGAAGGGGCGCCCTGAGTGCGCGTCGTTGTTGACACGAACCTGCTGGTCTCGGGGGTGATTTCTGCGGCGGGTTTGCCGCGGCAGTTGCTGAACGCGGCCTCTGCGCATGTCTTCGAGCTGTGCACGAGCGAGGTGCTGTTGGCCGAGCTGCTCGAGGTGCTGGCACGCGAGAAGTTCGCAGCACGGCTCGTCCAGGCGAAGCTCACGCCGCAGGGCTTCGTCGATGACTTGCGCAGTATCGCGGTCGTGGTGTTGCCGCTCGCAGTGCCGAGGGTGATCCTCAACGACGCGGATGACGATCACGTGCTCGCCGCAGCGCTCGCCGGCGCCGCCGACCTCATCGCCTCGGGCGACAAGAAGCATGTGCTGCCGCTGGGTATCTATGAGGGCATTCCGATCGTCACCGCTCGTGAGGCGGTTGAGCGCATCGGGTTGGCGGCGTAGCGGACAAGCTGCACGCCATCCCGCATGCAGCCTCTCCCAGAGCTACACCCTCCCGCGGGACCTATTCCCGGTCAGCAATCATCCGGCCAATCGTCGTCCCGGATGGCAGCCCTCTAGTGTCCAGTCCCGCTGATACGTGAGCAAAGTCGATGAAGCTTTTCGAGGATCGAGTCGGCAGTAGCGGTCCAGCGGAACGGCTGGGATTGCGTGTTGTGGTGCGAGACGAACTGGTCGATGCGATGGACGAGTTGCTTGACGCTGGTGAACGAACCACGGCGGATGACCTTGTCAGTGATCAGCGCGAAGAAGCGTTCGACCTGATTCAACCAGGAACTGTAGGTCGGGATGAAATGCATGTGCCAACGCGGCCGGCTTGCCAGCCAAGCCTTGACCTTCGGGTGGCTGTGCATGGCGTAGTTGTCGACGATGCAGTGAACGTCCAGTTCGACGGGCACGGCCTTGTCGATCTCGCGCAGGAACGACAGGAACTCCTGATGCCGGTGCCGCGGCTTGCAGCTGGCCAGCACCGCGCCGTTGAGCACGTTGAGCGCCGCGAACAGCGTCGTGGTGCCGTGGCGTTTGTAGTCGTGCGTGACGCCCTCGGCGTAGCCGAAGCCCGTTGGCAGCATGGGTTGGGTGCGCTCCAGCGCTTGGCACTGGCTCTTCTCGTCCACACAGAGCACCAGCGCGTTCTCAGGCGGGCTCAGGTACAGGCCCACCACGTCGCGCAGCTTCTCGACGAAGAAGGGGTCGTTGGACAGCTTGAAGCTCTCCGAGCGATGCGGCTGCAACCCGAAGAGCTGGAAGTAGCGCTGCACGCTGCTCTTGGAGATGCCCGTCTCAGCGGCCACCGAGCGTACGCTCCAGTGGGTCGAGCCGTTGGCAGGCTTGGTGTGCAGGGTCGTCTAGATCAAGCCGGCCACGCGCTCATCGTCAATGGTGCGCGGTGGTCCGGGTCGCACATCGTCGTAGAGCCCGGCAACGCGGCCATCGATGAATCGAGCGCGCCACTTGCCTACCGTGGCCTTGCCCAATTCGAGGCGCTCGGCGATCGAACTGTTGGCTTCGCCATCAGCGCTGCTCAAAATAATGCGGGCTCGCGCACTCAACGACGCCGGCAACGAACGACTCCGCGCGAACGACGTGAGCTGCGCTCGCTCGTCGTCCGTGATCACCAAATCCGCCTTCGGCCTGACTCTCGTCAACGCGGTATCTCCGTCCAAAAGATACCGCACAGGCATGCGCGATTTATGCCGGTTAATTGCGGGACAGGACACTGGAGTGATTTGCGAGTCATGGGCTTCTCACCGGCACCAAGATCGACGGGGATGGCAGGTTCGCGCTTGCCATCCCCTTGTCGTTTTCGGCATCGCAGGGCAGCTCAGCGTGGCACGACACCTCGCATGACCACCGCCTGCAGGTTCACCACCGTCTGCTCGAAGAACACCGGGTCGGCGAGCGTCTTGCCCGTGAGCGCCTGCACCTGGACCGCGAAATCGGCGTAGTGCTGGGTCGTGGCCCAGATCATGAAGATCAGGTGTTCGGGGTCGACCTTCGCGAGCCGCCCGGCGGCTATCCAGCCGCGGATCACCGCCGACTTGTGCACGACGATGTCGCGCAGTTCGCGGTCGAGCTCGACCTTCAACAATGGCGCGCCCTGAATCATTTCGAGGCAGAACAGGCGTGAGGCATCGGGGCTGTCGCGCGAGACGACGAGCTTGCGGCGGATGTAGTCGGCGATGGCTTGCTGCGGGTCTTGTTCCGCGCTGAATTCGCGCAGCGGCGCCAGCCAGACTTCGAGCAATTCGCGCAGCACGCAGACGTACAACTCCTCCTTGTTCGCGAAGTAGTAAAGCAAATTGCTTTTCGACACGCCCGAGCGCGCCGCGATCTGGTCGACGCTGGTGCCGTGCAGGCCGAAACGCGAGAACAGCGCGAGGGCGGCGGCAAGCACCGCCTCGCGCTTGCTCTGAACCGGCGCTGTCGGCATCTCGGGCAGCTTCCTGGCTTTCGTGGGCGGCTTCGTCACGGCGCGGAGTCTCCCACAGCCGATGGTGTTGGCCTCGGTATTTGTCCATATGGTCAAACTGGCACGGCGGTTGCATGCTGTTCGGCAGCGGTGGACGCACGCCTGTTATGGGTGCATAAATCGGGCTTGTCAAAATTCCGCAGGAGCATTTGATGGCTGAACTGAAGATCAATGGCGACCGCCTGTGGGGCAGCCTGATGGAAATGGCCAAGATCGGCGCCACGCCGAAGGGCGGTGTCTGCCGCCTGACGCTGACCGACCTCGACAAGCAGGGCCGCGACCTGTTCGTGCAGTGGTGCAAGGAGGCCGGGTGCACCGTCAAGGTCGACCAGATGGGCAACATCTTCGCGCGCCGCCCGGGCCGCAACAACAGTCTCGCGCCGGTCGGCACCGGCAGCCACCTCGACAGCCAGCCGACCGGCGGCCGCTTCGACGGCGTCTACGGCGTGCTGGCCGGGCTGGAGGTGATCCGCACGCTGAACGACCACGGCATCGAAACCGAGCGACCGGTCGAAGCATCGGTCTGGACGAACGAAGAAGGCTCGCGCTTCGCGCCGGCGATGGTCGGCTCGGGCGTCTACGCGGGCGTGTTCTCGCTCGAATACGGCCACTCGCGCACCGATCAGGAGGGCAAGACGCTCGGCGAAGAACTGGCGCGCATCGGCTACCTGGGCGATCAACCGATGGGCAACCGGCCGGTGCATGCGTTCTTCGAGACGCACATCGAGCAGGGCCCGATCCTCGAACACGAAGGCCAGACGATCGGCGTCGTCACCGATGCCCAGGGCCAGCGCTGGTACGAGCTGGTGCTGACGGGGCAAGACTCCCACGCCGGCCCGACGCCGATGCCGGTGCGAAAGGATGCGCTGCTCGGCGCGGCCAAGGTGATCCAGCTCGTCAACGAGATCGGCCTGGCGCACGCACCGCTGGCGGTCTCGACCGTGGGCATGCTCAACGTCTACCCGAACTCGCGCAACGTAATCCCGGGCAAGGTGTTCCTGACGGTCGACTTCCGTTGCCCGGACAACGACGAGCTGACCAAGATGGACGCCGAACTGAAAGCCGGTGTCGCGAAGATCGCTGCGGCCGGCAAGCTCGAGCACGACCTGAAGCAGATCTTCCAGTACGACTGCGTGCACTTCGACGAGAGCTGCGTCGAGATGGTCCGCGCCGGCGCGAAGCGGCTCGGCTACACGACGCGCGAGATCGTCTCCGGTGCCGGCCACGACGCCTGCTACATGAGCACCGTCACACCGACCGCGATGGTCTTCGTGCCCTGCATCGGCGGCATCAGCCACAACGAGATCGAAGACGCGAAACCCGAGTGGATCGAGGCCGGCGGCAACGTGCTGTTCCACGCGATGCTCGCGAAGGCCAATGAGTTGCCCGAGGTCTTCAAGAGCAACGAAACCATCGCCATCGCCTGAAACTCACGGAGCAACACACCATGACCAGCATCCTGATCCGCGGCGGCACCGTCATCAATGCCGAATCGAGCGTCAAGGCCGATGTGCTGACGCAAGACGGCCTCGTCGTCGCCGTCGGCCTCGACCTCCAGGCGCCCGCGGGCGCGACCATCGTCGACGCCGGTGGTGCGTTGGTCATGCCCGGCGGCATCGACCCGCATACGCACATGGAGCTGCCCTTCATGGGCACCGTGACGAAGGACGATTTCTACACCGGCACGTCGGCGGGCGTCTCGGGTGGCACGACGATGATCATCGACTTCGTGATCCCCGACCCGAAGCAGCCGCTGATGGCCGCGTGGAAAGACTGGAACGGCTGGGCCGAGAAGTCGGCGGCCGACTACAGCTTCCACGTCGCGGTCACGTGGTGGGATCAGTCGGTGCACGACGACATGGGCACGCTGGTGCGCGAGCATGGCGTGAACAGCTTCAAGCACTTCATGGCCTACAAGAACGCGATCATGGCCGACGACGAGGTGCTGGTGAACAGCTTCACCCGTGCGCTCGAACTCGGCGCGCTGCCGACCGTGCACGCGGAGAACGGCGAGCTGGTGTTCCAGATGCAGCAGCGGCTGGTCGCGCAAGGCATCACCGGCCCCGAAGCGCACCCGCTCTCGCGCCCGCCCGCGGTCGAGGCCGAGGCCGCCGAGCGTGCGATCCGCATCGCCGAAGTGCTGGGCACGCCGCTCTACATCGTGCACGTGTCGAGCCAGGATTCGGTCGAGGCGATCATCCGCGCGCGCAGCCACGGCCAGCGCGTCTACGGTGAGGTGCTCGCGGGGCACCTGACGATCGACGAATCGGTGTACCGCAATGCCGACTGGAACATCGCGGCCGCCCACGTGATGAGCCCGCCGTTTCGCGCCAAGCATCACCAGGATGCGCTGTGGGGCGCGCTCGCCGCCGGCCACCTGCACACGACCGCCACCGACCACTGCGCGTTCTGCAACGAGCAGAAGGCGATGGGCAAGGACAACTTCGCGAAGATTCCGAACGGCTGCGCGGGTGTCGAAGACCGCATGTCGGTGCTGTGGGATGCGGGCGTCAACACCGGCCGGCTCACGCCGAACGAGTTCGTTCGCGTGACCTCGACCAACGCCGCGCAGATCTTCAACCTGTATCCACGCAAGGGCGCGATCCAGCCGGGCAGCGATGCCGACATCGTCGTCTGGGACCCGGCGGCGACCAAGACCATCAGCACCGCCACCACCGTCTCGAAGGTCGGCTACAACATCTTCGAAGGCCGCACCGTGCATGGCCTCGCGAAGGTCACGATCTCGCGCGGCAAGATCGTCTGGCAGGACGGCGAACTGCGCACCGAGCGCGGCGCCGGCAAGTACGTGAAGCGCCCGGCCTTCGCGCCGGTGTTCGGCGCGCTGAAGCGCCAGGCCGAGCTGCACGCGGCGCACGCGGTCGTGCGCGCAGCCTGACGCTGCCACGTCAACATTGTCCATACACGCGTCCACACACGCGCCCACACACGCGCCCACACGCCCATGCCACTGCCCGACATCCAGCCCGGCCGACTCGACGCCTGCCAGTACACCCGGAACTTCGCCGACGCGCACCCGCCGTTGACGAAAGCGCAGGCGCTGATCGAGGCCGAGCGCTGCTACTACTGCCACGACGCACCTTGCATCCAAGCCTGCCCGACCGGCATCGACATCCCGTCGTTCATCCGCCGCATCGGCGAAGACAACCTGCGCGGCGCGGCCAAGGCGATCCTCGAGGCGAACGTGTTCGGCGGGATGTGCGCGCGCGTGTGCCCGACCGAGGTGCTGTGCGAGCAGGCCTGCGTGCGCAACACGAATGAAGACAAGCCGGTCGAGATCGGTCTGTTGCAGCGCCACGCGACCGACCCCGTAATCACCTCGAACGGTGCGCCGATCTTCACGCGGGCGCCACTCACCGGCAAGCGCGTCGCGGTCGTCGGCGCCGGGCCGGCCGGCCTCTCGTGTGCGCACCGCGCCGCGCTGCTCGGCCACGACGTGACGGTGTTCGAGGCGAAGCCGAAGCTCGGTGGCTTGAACGAATACGGCCTCGCGACCTACAAGACGCCCGACGCCTTCGCGCAGAAAGAGATTGACTGGTTGCTCTCGATCGGCGGCATCACCGTGCGCTTCGGTCAGGTGCTCGGCGAGCAGATCACGCTTTCGAACCTCGCCGCCGACTACGACGCGGTGTTCCTCGGCATGGGCCTGGGCGGCGTCAACGCGCTGGGGCTGGCGGATGAGTCGATCGGCGGCGTCGACGACGCGGTCGCGTTCATCGCCGGCCTGCGCCAGGCGAACGACTACGCCGCGGTGCCGGTCGGCCGCCGCGTGATCGTGATCGGCGGCGGCATGACAGCGGTCGATGCCGCGGTGCAATCCAGAAAGCTCGGCGCGAAGGAAGTGACCATCGTCTACCGCCGCGACCAGCAGCGCATGCCCGCATCGAAGCACGAGCAGGAATGGGCGCAGTTGAACGGCGTGACGATCCGCACCTTCAGCGTGTTGAAGTCGCTCGACCATTCGCTCGGACACGTGCAGGGCGCGACCTTCTCCGAAGTGCGCGAGATGAACGGCCGGCTCGAAGTCACCGGCAAGCAGTGGGCCGCAGAGGCCGACACCGTGCTGAAGGCGATCGGCCAGACCCTGGTGCTTGCCGACCCGACGCTGCAGACGCTCGTCACGCAGGGTGGCCGCATCAAGGTCGACGAAGAAGGCCGCACCTCGCTGACCAACGTGTGGGCCGGCGGCGATTGCACTTACGGCGGGCAAGACCTGACGGTGGAAGCGGTCGAGCACGGCAAGATCGCCGCGCAGTCGATGGACCGCGCCTTCGGGATGATGCGGCCGGGCAAGCCGTTCACCCGCGTCCGCAAGACAGCAGCAGCCTGAAGAACATCGGAACCGCACCATGGCCGACCTGAGCACCACCTTCGCGGGCATCCGCAGCCCCAACCCGTTCTGGCTCGCCTCGGCGCCGCCGACCGACAAGGAATACAACGTCGTGCGCGCGTTCGAGGCCGGCTGGGGCGGCGTCGTCTGGAAGACACTCGGCGAGGCCGGGCCCCCGGTCGTCAACGTCAACGGCCCGCGCTACGCGGCGCTGTACTCGCAGGACCGGCGACTGATCGGCTTCAACAACATCGAGCTGATCACCGACCGCCCGCTCGAAGTGAACCTGGAAGAGATCACGCGCGTGAAGCGCAACTGGCCCGATCGCGCGGTGATCGCATCGATCATGGTGCCGTGCACCGAGGAGGCCTGGAAAGCGATCCTGCCGCGCGTCGAAGACACGGGCTGCGACGGCATCGAGCTGAACTTCGGCTGCCCGCACGGCATGAGCGAGCGCGGCATGGGCTCGGCGGTCGGCCAGGTGCCCGAGTACATCGAGATGGTCACGCGCTGGTGCAAGCAGTACACGCGCCTGCCGGTGATCGTGAAGCTCACGCCGAACATCACCGACATCAAGGCGCCGGCGCTGGCCGCGCATCGCGGTGGCGCCGACGCGGTCTCGCTGATCAACACGATCAACTCGGTGATGGGCGTCGACCTCGATTCGCTGCTGATCTACCCGAACACCGGCGGCCTCGGCTCGCACGGCGGCTACTGCGGCCCGGCCGTCAAGCCGATCGCGCAGAACATGGTGGCCGAGATCGCGCGCACGCCCGAGATGGCCGTTCTTCCGATCAGCGGCATCGGCGGCATCTCGACCTGGAAGGATGCCGCCGAGTTCATCGCGCTGGGCTGCGGCAACGTGCAGGTCTGCACCGCCGCGATGACCTACGGGTTCAAGATCGTGCAGGACATGTGCGACGGTCTGAGCGAATACATGGACAGCAAGGGCTTCCACAACATCGACGCGTTCCGCGGCCGCGCCGTGCCGTCGATCGTCAACTGGAACCAGCTGAACCTGAACCACATCGAGAAGGCGACGATCGACCAGGATCTCTGCATCCAGTGCGGCCGCTGTTTCGTGGCCTGCGAAGACACCTCGCACCAGGCGATCATGGCGACGAAAGACGGCAAGCGCCATTTCGAGGTGATCGAAGAAGAATGCGTCGGCTGCAACCTGTGCGTCTCGGTCTGCCCGGTGCCCGAGTGCATCACGATGCACGCGCTGAAGCCCGGAGACACCGACCCGCGTACCGGACAATGGGTGAGCGGCGAATACGCCAACTGGACCACGCACCCGAACAACCCGGCGCGCGTGGGCTGATCCTTCTACACCTGCCCCGCGAGCTCCTCACTTGTCGTCACCACCTGCGCTGCTGCCCACCGTCGAAGTCCAGGGGGTTTCGGTCGTCTACCCCGCCAAGGAAAACACCGTCACGGCGCTGGACAACGTGAACCTGAGCATCCAGCCCGGCGAGTTCATCTCGCTGATCGGCCCCTCGGGCTGTGGCAAGACGACGCTGCTGCGGGTGATCGCCGACCTGGAGCAGATCACCTCGGGCATCGTCCGCGTGAACGGCCTGTCGACGCGGGATGCGCGTCTGGCGCGCGCCTACGGCTACGTGTTCCAGGCCCCCGCCCTCTTCCCCTGGCGCACCGTGCTGGGCAACTGCTGCCTGCCGCTGGAGATCCACGGCCTAGACAAGGCCAGGGCGCGCGCGGTGGCGATGGAACACCTCGAACGCGTCGGCCTGAAGGGCTTCGAGGGCAAGTACCCGTGGCAGCTCTCGGGCGGCATGCAGCAGCGCGTGTCGATCGCGCGTGCGCTCGGCTTCGAGCCCAAGCTGCTGATGATGGACGAGCCCTTCGGCGCGCTCGACGAGATCACGCGGGATCGTTTGAACGAGCAGTTGCTGCGGCTCTGGCGCTCTGACCAAGGAGGTGAACGCCGCACGGTCGTCTTCGTCACGCACTCGATCCCCGAGGCGGTGTTCCTATCGTCACGCATCGTCGTGATGTCGCCGCGGCCGGGGCGCATCGTCGACCTGATCGAGTCCGGCCTGCCGGCCGACCGCACGCTCGAGATCCGCGACACGCCGGAGTTCGCCGAGATTTCGCACCGCGTGCGCATGTCGTTGCAGGACGGGCATGGCGCGAATGTCGGTCACTGACGCGGATCGCGGTGGCTTCGGTACCGTCTGGCACCGTGCCGGCCCGGTGCTCACCGTGCTCGGCGTCGTGCTCGTGCTTTGGTATGTACTCGCGGTCTGGCTGAACGCGCCACAGGTGATCGAACGCACGCTCTCGTCGCAACCCGGCTGGGGCGCAGCCGACCTGATGCGGCTGACCTGGTCGATGGACCGCCCAGTGCTACCGGCCCCGCACCAGATAGCGCTCGACCTGTTCGACTCGATCGTCAACTGGCCGATCGATTCGCCGCGCAACCTGCTGTACCACGCCGCCGTCACGAGCTCGGCCACGCTGCTCGGCTTCGCGATGGGCACGCTGCTGGGCGCGGTGCTGGCGGTCGCGATCGTTCACTCGCGCACGCTCGACCGCAGCCTGTTCCCGTGGATCATCGCGTCGCAGACGGTGCCGGTGCTGGCGATCGCGCCGATCATCATCGTGATCCTCGGCAGCCTGGGAATGAGCGGCACGTTTCCGAAGGCGATCATCTCGATGTACCTGTGCTTCTTTCCGGTCGCGGTCGCGCTCGTCAAAGGGCTGCGCTCGCCGGGGGTGATCGAGATGGAGCTGCTGCACACCTATGCGGCGTCGCCGCGCCAGACGTTCTGGAAGCTGCGCGTGCCGGCCTCGCTGCCGTTCCTGTTCCCGTCGCTGCGCGTGGGCATCGCAGCCGGCCTGGTCGGCGCGATCGTCGGCGAGTTGCCGACCGGCGCGCAGGCCGGCCTCGGCGCGCGGCTGCTCACCGGCTCGTACTACGGCAACACCGTGCAGATCTGGTCGGCGCTGGTGATGTCGGCGCTGCTCGGGCTTTTCCTCACCGGCTGCGTCGCACTCGCCGAACGCCTGTTCACGCCCGGAGGCCGGCGGTGATCGGGTTGATCCGCGAGCAACGCCTGGCCACGCTGGCGGCCGTGTTCGCGGCGCTCTCGTTCGTGTTGCCACTGGGCTTGTCGACGGCCGGCGTCGCGCTGCGCTGGCCGAACGTGGCCGGACCGTTCGTGTTCGCCTGTTTCGGCCTGTTCACGTCGATTCTCGCGGTGCTGCGGCCGCCGCGCGAACTGGGCCCGGTGCTGGGCTTCGCGCTGCTCGGCGTGCTGGCCGCACTCGCGCCGATGATCCTCGTCGCCACCGACGTGGCCCAAGCGCTCGATGCCGCCACCTGGCGCAGCGGCTTCTGGTGCTACACGTTTTCGCTCGCCTGCCTCGCGATCACGACCGTGCGCCGCCTCGCCGCGCTCGACATGCGCCGACCCGTCAGCGCCTGGGTCGGAAGGTACGGCACGCCGCTGCTGTTCGGCGCCTGGGTGATCGTGTTCTGGCAGCTGCTGGTGCGCGCCTTCGACGTGCCCCAGGTGCTGCTGCCCGCGCCCAGCGTCGTCTGGCGCTCGCTGCTCGCCGGCGCGGGCGTGCTCGCGGGCGACTTCCGGCAGACGGTGCTGCACTCGGTGCTGATCGGCCTGGTGGCCGGCTGCGCGCTCGGCTTCGCGACCGGCGTGCTGATCGACCGCAGCCCGTTCCTGCAGCGTGGCCTGCTGCCGCTCGCGGCGCTGGCGAGCACGGTGCCGCTGATCGGCATCGCACCGATCATGGTGATGTGGTTCGGGTTCGACTGGCATTCGAAAGCCGCTGTCGTCGTCGTGATGACCTTCTTCCCGATGCTCGTCAACACGCTCGCCGGGCTGGCCGAATCCGGCCACATGGAGCGCGACCTGATGCGCTCGTACGGCGCGAGCTACTGGCGCACGCTGTTCGCGTTGCGCGTGCCCGTCGCGCTGCCGTTCGTGTTCAACGCGCTGAAGATCAATTCGACGCTGGCGATGATCGGCGCGATCGTCGCCGAGTTCTTCGGCTCGCCGACAGCCGGACTGGGCTTTCGCATCTCGACCGAAGCGGCGCGCCTGAACATGGGCCTGGTGTGGGCCGCGATCCTCGTGGCCGCGATTGCCGGCTCGCTTCTCTACGGGCTGCTCGGCTGGATCGAGCGACGCGCGACCTTCTGGCACCCCTCGATTCGCGTCCATGTTTGAGTTCAAATCACTGTCGTTTCCTCACGCCGCAAGGCACAACCTCCGGAGCTTCCCGATGCGCAAGACGACTCTTCTGCTCTCCCTGATGCTGGCCGGCACCGCGAGTGCCGCCGACAAGGTCACGGTGCAACTCAAGTGGCTGCCGCAGGCACAGTTCGCGGGCTATTACGTCGCCGCCGCCAAGGGCTTCTACAAGGACGCCGACCTCGACGTGACGATCAAGCCCGGCGGCCCCGACATCGCGCCCGCGCAGGTGCTTGCGGCCAAGGGCGCCGACCTGACGGTCGACTGGATGCCCAGCGCCCTCGCGGCCCGCGAAGCCGGCGTGCCGATGGTCAACGTGGCGCAGATCTTCAACCGCTCCGGGATGATGCTGACCTGCAAGAAGGCCAGCGGCGTGACGACCCCGAAAGACTTCAAGGGCAAGACGCTCGGCGTCTGGTTCGGTGGCAACGAATACCCGTTCCTGTCGTGGATGGGCACGCTCGGCCTGAAGACCGGCGGCGCCACGCCCGACGTCAAGGTGCTCAAGCAAGGCTTCAACGTCGACCCGCTGCTGCAGAACCAGGCCGCCTGCATCTCGACCATGATCTACAACGAGTACTGGCAGGTGATCGACGCGGGCGTCAAGCCGGCCGATCTGGTGACGTTCCCGTATGAAGACCAAGGTGTGGCGACGCTCGAAGACGGCCTCTACGCGCGCGAGCCCGACCTGAAGGATCCGGCCTACGTCGCCAAGATCGCCAAGTTCGTGAAGGCCTCTATCAAGGGCTGGGAGTACGCGATCAAGAACCAGGACGAAGCCGTGAAGATCGTGCTCGCTGCCGACACCTCGGGCGGCTCGACCGCCGCGGTGCAAAAGCGCCAGCTCGAGAACGTCGCCAAGCTGATCACCACCGCCGGCACGCCGAAGATGGGCGTGCTCGACCCGGCCGCGTACCAGCGCACGGTGAAGGTCTTGCTCGCCGGCGGCAGCGATCCGGTCATCAAGAAAGACCCCGGCGCCGCGGCGTGGACGCACGCGGTGACCGACAAGGCGATGGCGAAGTAAGCGGCGCGCACAACGCCCGCGGCCGGGCGTTCGGTCGGGCTCAGAGCCCGACCAGGTAGTGCGCCAGGTTCTCGATGTCCTGCGGGCTCAGGGTTCCGGCGACGCTGGTCATGCTGCCCGCGTCGTTGGTGCGCTGGCGCGCCTTGAAATCGCTGAGCTGCTTGACGATGTAGTCGTAGTGCTGCCCGGCCACGCGCGGAACCTCGTTCTGCCCCGCGAAGCCGCCGAGGTGGCACATCGTGCACAGCGTCTCGTCGGCCTTGAGCTTGCCGAGCCGCGCCTTTTCGGGGTCGGCGGGATAGTTCTGGATCGGTGGCTTCTGCTTCGAGAAGTAGTCCGACAGTTCGCGCATCTCGTCGCGCGACATGCCGGCGACCATCGGGGTCATCAGTTCGTTGGTGCGGCGCCCCTCTTGGAAGTCGCGCAGTTCGAGGTACATGTAGCGCGCGGTCTGCCCGGCGAGGATCGGGAACTGCGGCAATGTCGAGCGGCCTTCCGGCCCGTGGCAGGCGGCACAGGCCGCCGCCTTGGCGGGCACGGGAGGCATCTGGGTCTGGGCTTGTGCCTGGGCCTGGGCCTGCGCCGCCAGGCTCACCGACCCGAAGGTCAGCAAGCCGGCAAGCACGCGCCGCAACCGTGGATTGATGCGGCGCCCCTTCATCACGGCAACGCGAACACGATGACCGAGTTGCCGCGTTTGAAGTCGAGCTGCGTATTGCCGCCCGCCGCGACCGCCACGTACTGCTTGCCGCCGGCCGTGTACGACACCGCCGGAGCGTTCACGCCGGCACCGCATTGGTACTCCCAGAGCATCTTGCCGTTGCTCGCGTCGAACGCCCGGAACAGGCCGTTGCCTTCGCCGTTGAAGACGAGCCCGCCGGCGGTGGCCAGCACCCCGCCGATCAGCGGCTGATCGGTGTCGAACTTCCAGGCCAGTTTGCCGGTGTCGAGGTTCACGGCGGCCAGGCGGCCCCACTGCTTCTCGGCGGCGATGACCTTGAACGCGCCGCCGAGCCAGAGCTTGCCGCCGGGGTACTTCGCATCTTCGACGTGGTAGGTCATCGGCTGGTGCAGGTTCGCCGCATACGCGAGCCGCAGCTTCGGGTTGACCGCCATCGGGCTCCACTCGACGCCGCCGTTGGCGCCGGGCAGCATGCGTGCGCCGTCCTTGGTCGGCAAGACCCACATGTTCTCCTGCGGCACCATCGCCTCGCTGAAGCGGATCAGCTCGCCGGTGGCGCGATCGTGAACGTACACGTGCCCGGTCTTGCCGCCGTGGATCGCCACCTTGCGCATCGTGCCGTCCTTGCCCATCGCCTCGGTCAGCACGACAGGGGAGACCGCGTCGAGATCCCACACGTCGTGGGGCACGTACTGGAAGTGCCACTTGTAGGCACCGGTGTTGAGGTCGACCGCGACGATCGAGTCGGTGTAGAGGTTGTCGCCCGGCCGCTCGGCACCGTACAGGTCGGGGCTCGGGTTGCCGACGACGAAGAACGCGGTGTTGGTTTCCTTGTCGACCGCCGGCGCCATCCACACGCCACCGCCGAGCGTCTTGTAGAACTCGCCGCCCTTGGCGAGTTGCGCCTTCTCGGCGGCGATGTCGCGGTGCAGGTTGCGGTTGGTCGCATCGTTGACGGCCCAGCTGCCTTCGTGGCCCTTGGCGGGCACGGTGTCGAAGGTCCAGAGGAGCTTGCCGTCCTTGGCGTCGAAGGCCTTCACGAAACCGCGGATGCCGTACTCGCCGCCGTTCGTGCCGATCAGCACCTTGCCGTTCACGGCGACTGGCGCCATCGTCTCGGAGTAGCCCGCCTCGGGGTCGGCGATCTGGGTCGACCAGATCACCTTGCCGGTCTTCGCGTCCAGCGAGACGAGGCGCGCGTCGAGCGTGCCCATGTACAGGCGATCGCCCATCACGGCAACGCCCCGGTTGTTCGGGCCGCAGCAAAAGGTGGTGACCGCGCCCATCTTGTGCTTGTAGTGCCAGAACTCCTTGCCCGTCGCGGCATCGAGCGCGTAGACGTGGTTGTACGAGGTCGTGACGTACATGATGCCGTCGACCACGATCGGTGCCGTCTCCATCGACTCCAGCACCTCGGTCTGGAACTGGAACGCCGGCCGCAGCTTGGAGACGTTGTCGGTGTTGATCTGCGATGCCGGGTAGTACCGGGTCTGCGCGTAGCTCATGTTCGAGTGCATGAAGTTCGCGCCGTCGCCGTCGGCAGCGTCGAGACGCCCCTGCGAGACGTTGATGTCTTTCGGGACGGCGGATCCGGTCGCCCCGCCCTGACCGGAGATCTCGGCCTGCGCCCACGCGCCGCCGGCGCCGGCGAGCGAAACCAACGAGAGCGCCATCACGCGCCATGCCTTCGGAGAAAAGTTCGATGCAGTCATTCGTGCCTCCTCGATTGTCGTAAGAATTAGGACGGGCCCGAGCCCGCCGGCGAGTCTTCGAAACTTCGACACAATCACCATTCGACGATGGTGTCCGACCCGTCGTGTGCACGACGTGTCGTCTACGAGACTATCGAACTTGTTTCTGGCTGTGAAGCAGATTCTTGCGCTGCATCGCAGCATCCCGAACCGAAGCGACACGATGAAACTGCAACGCGTTTCCCTGCGAGCTGCCGGCAATCGGCACTGGCGCCCGGTGCTCGCGGCGCTGCTGTGCATCGGGGCACCGCTGTCGGCGTTTCGCGCAGCACAGGCACAGGCCGAAAGCAATCCCAATCTCAACGCGCAATTGCTCGTCGCCGCGCGCCAACAAGACCTGCCCAGGGTCGAGCGCGCGTTGCAACAGGGCGCCGCGCCGAATTCGCGCAACCGGCTCGGCAAGACCGCGCTCCTCATGGCCTGCGAGAAGGGCAACCTGCCGATGGCCGAGGCGCTGCTCGCCGGCGGCGTAGACATCGGGCTCGCATCGATCGAAGGCGTGACGCCGCTGATCGCCGCCAGCTATGCCGGCAACGCTGCGATCGTGAGGCGGCTGCTCGCCGCGGGTGCGCGCACCGACGCTGCCGACCGGATGAACAAGGGGGCGATCGTCTATGCGGCGGCACTCGGCTACGCAGATGTCGTCGCGGTGCTGCTCGACAGCGGCGTTCGCCTAGACGCTGCCGACGTGCACGGCCTCACGCCGCTGATGTGGGCGGCCGGCCAGGGGCAGGTCGCCGTCGTCAGGCTGCTGCTCGCGCGCGGCGCCCGAACCGACCTGCGCGACGACCGCGGCCTGCGCGCCGCCGAGATCGCACGCCAGGCCGACCAGCCCGTGATCGCCGCGATGCTCGGCGCATGAAACTCTCGCAGGTGCTGTTCTCACAGGGGTTCGGCGCGCGCCGCGAATGCGAGGGCCTGATCCTCGGCGGCCATGTGACCTTGGCCGGCGCGGTCTGCGACGACCCGTTCTTCGAGGTCGATCCCGAGGGCCTCTGGTTCGGCGTGCGCGGCGAAACCTGGCCCTACCGTGCGAAGGCGCTGGTACTCCTGAACAAACCCGCCGGCTACGAGTGCTCGCAAAAGCCCAAGCACCACCCGAGCGTGATGAGCCTGCTGCCACTGCCGCTGCGCGTGCGTGGGTTGCAACCCGTGGGCCGGCTCGACGAAGACACGACCGGCCTGTTGCTGATGACCGACGACGGGGCGCTGATCCACCGCCTCACCTCGCCGAAGAAGCACGTGCCGAAGGTCTACGAGATCGGCACGATCGACCCGGTCACGCCGAAGCAGGTCGACGAGTTGCTGCGCGGCGTGGTCCTGCACGACGACCCGCTTCCGGTGCGCGCCGCTGCGGCCGAACAGACCGGCGATCACGCGCTGCGCATGACGCTGCTCGAAGGCAAGTACCACCAGGTCAAGCGCATGGTCGCGGCGGCAGGCAACACGGTGAATGCGTTGCAGCGCAGTTCGTACGGCGTGCTGGCACTGCCGGCCGATCTGGCCCCGGGGCAGTGGCGCTGGCTCGATGGCCCCGCCGCCGTGTTGGGCGCGGCGGGCTGAAGCGCTACATCGACATCCTCTGCAACTCCGGCTCGCGATCGAGCCACTGATGCTTCAACGCGGCACCGATGTGCAGCGCGAGCAGCGCATAGAGCACGTAGCCCAGCGAGGTGTGCACCGTGCCGAACAGCGTGTGCAGCGACTCCCTGAGCCCCGGCTCGATCGCCATGATGAAGCCGATCCGCGGCCAGCCGACAAGCCCGAACAGCTGCATCGGATGGGTGGCGGCGTCCTTCCAGGCGGAGTCGTGCATCCAGCCAGACAGCGGCAGCGCGATCATCAGCCCGTAGAGCAGACCATGCGCCGTGTGGGCGGCGATGCGTTCCCAGCGCGCGTAGCCGCAGGGCAGCGGCGGCGGCGGGTGCGCCACGCGCCACAGCAGGCGCAGCAGCGCCAGGCCGAGCACCGTGATGCCGATGGACTTGTGCGTGTCGATCACGGGCCGCACCCAGTCGTCGGGCAGGTGTTCGGCCAGCAAGCCCATCACGACGTTGGCCACCATCAGGAGGGCGATCAACCAGTGCAGGACAACGGCGATGCGCGTGTAGCGCGTGGGCAGCGTGTGGAACATTCGGCGTATTTCACACCAGCCCGAAACTTTGCGGCCCGCGCAGGGTCTCCCCGACCCTCGGTCGCGCCATCCTGCAACGCCGTGCGACGTCTGCACCTGCCGTGAACATGCCCTCGACCGACCCCCACGCTTTCGCACTGGCCCGCGCGCTCGGCACGGCATCGTCGCGCCTCTCGCCACCGCCCACGCCCTGGGCCAGCGTGGCAATCCACGGGCTGGTGCTGGCGGTGTGGATCGCGCTGTTCGCGTTGGCCTTCTCCCGCGGCGGGCTGCTCGCGTGGTCGGTGGGTACCGCCTACATCGCGTACGACACGCTGCTGCAGGTCTTCGTCGGCTGGAACACCCGGCGGCTCCTCGCCCCGACGCCCGTGCCGACCGCGCACGGCAGTTCGGCAACCCGGCCCCGCGTGGGCGTGATCGTGGCCGCGCACAACGAAGCGGCCGTGCTGCCGGTGACGATCGCGGCCCTGCTCGCCCAGACCGACCCGCCCGACGAGATCGTCATCGCCGACGACGGCTCGCGCGATGCGACCGCGTCCTTGCTCACCTCGACCTACAGCCTGGTCGAAGCGCCGATCGGCGAGATGAGCCTGGCCAGCCCGACGCATCCCAGCCTGCGCTGGCAGCGCCTGCCGCACGGCGGCAAGGCACGCGCGCTGAACGCGGCGATCGTCCGGATCGAATCCGAGATCGTGCTCACGGTCGACGCCGACACCCTGCTCGATCCGCGCGCGATCGCCGCGGTGCGCAGCGCTTTCACGGCCGAGGCCGGCCTGGTCGCGGTGACCGGGGTCATCACGCCCTTGTGCAAGCCGACACTCGCCGGCCGTTGCCTGGAGTGGTTCCAGACCTACGAATACATCCGCAACTTTCTGTCGCGCCACGCCTGGATGCAGGTCGACAGCCTGCTGCTGATCTCGGGCGCGTTCGCCGGCTTCCGGCGCGCCGCGGTCATCGAGGTCGGTGGCTTCGACCCGGCCTGCCTGGTCGAAGACTACGAGCTGATCCACCGGCTGCGGCGGCACGCGGTGGATCGCGGGCTGGACTGGCGCTTTCGCGTGCTCGGCG
>Ga0209583_10000067_pt1 | contig 31902 bp, 34 predicted proteins | sample Str014_FD_187201 | JGI IMG/M metagenome (GOLD analysis project Ga0209583, IMG submission 187201) | Freshwater sediment microbial communities in response to fracking from Pennsylvania, USA - Straight Creek_MetaG_SC_2014 (SPAdes) (version 2) | ecosystem: Environmental > Aquatic > Freshwater >... | reverse complement strand
GTCATAGGCAATCTTGCCGAGCCAGGCTTCATTTCCCTCAACAATGGCAAAGAGTGCCGCAATGGCCCTGCCGTTGAGCGAAAGCCGCCAGAATCGAAGCTTGCCTGCGTGGTGAAGATTGGCCGTCGCCGCACGGAATGCTTCCACCGTCGCTTCATCATTTCGCAATGCCGTGCCACGCTCACCCTTCCAGCCCGCCGCTTCGAGCTGAAGCAAGTCTTCAACAAAGCCATACAGATCATTGTTTTGATTCAAAGTTTCGAGCTTCAATGCGCCCTGCTCCGAAAGCCGCGCCCGCTGGCGTTTTAACTCTTTGCGGCGCTTATGATCAAAATTCGCGGCCAGCCAGGTCTCATAGGTTCCCGTCAGAACCAACCCGGCCCGCGCCCAGGTCTGCAAAACAAATTTCCGTGCGACAGCGATGTCCAAGGCCTCCGCAAAAGCGCCTTCTGTCGGCACAGCCTTGAATAAAAACGGCTTGGTGCGGGGGTTCAAAAACGCCTGCAAGGCCTCAACCGCACCCTCTGCCGCCACATGTGGCAAACCGCTGGCAATCAATGGCGACGAAGGAGATTGATCGTAAAGTCGGCCCGGTTGCGCGGCCAAAGCCAAAGCAAGTTGCCCACCCTGCTCAACTGTCTCGAGAACCCCAGCATCGGCCTGTGCCAAAATGGGAATGCGTAATTCTGGCGCATGGTAGCCCGAAGGCACCAGCGCCCGTTCTGCCAAGCCCCGCCACGCCGTCAAAAGCCCGGCAGCGTCACGGCCCTGAACCGTCGTTGTTTTAAAACTCTTCGCCAACATTCCAGACCCAAAGCAAATTCGCGGCCAGCACGCGCGCTGGCCCACGGGCTTTAGGCCAAAGCCCTAAACCCACAGCTAAGGGACAGGGTTAAAACAAAAAGACCGGCGCAAAGGCCGGTCTTTAAATTCAACTAAAAGCCATCGCGATTAAGCGTCAGCTTTCACTTCGAAAACCTGGCGGCCACGATAGGTGCCAGCCTTGAGGTCTACATGATGCGGGCGGCGCAATTCGCCGGACTTAGCATCTTCAATCCAAGTCACGGTCTGCATTTTCTGGCCCGAACGGCGCATCCCAATGCGGCTCTTGGTCATCTTTTTGCGTGGAACTGCCATGTTAAACCTCTGAAATGAAAATACAAAATAAAAAGGGCGCAAAACCGCCCCGATGTGTTAGGTGCCCTATAGCCGAAGATTCTAGTGGAGACAAGCAAGATACGCGTCAATCCCGTCCATGCTGTCCTGGATATGTTGGGCAATCACCATCACCTTGCCTGAAGGCCTGCCCGCCGTTCGCTTGATCGGGTTGGGCAAAACCGCCGCCAGCAAAGCCGCCTCGCGCCGCGTTAACTTTGCGGCGGGTTTGCCAAAATGGTGCTGGGCTGCGGCTTCTGCCCCATAAACCCCGGGCGCCCATTCCACGATGTTGAGATAAATCTCCATCATCCGCCGTTTGGTCAGAACCCCGTCCATATAATAGGCCAAGGGCATTTCCAGCCCTTTACGGATAAAACTCCGCCCATCCCAAAGAAACATGTTTTTGGCGACCTGCATCGAGATGGTCGATGCCCCGCGCGATGGCCCCTCGTCGCCATTATCCATCGCGTCCTGAAACTCAATCCAGTCGACACCATGATGATCACAAAAGCGCTGATCCTCCGACGAGATCACCGCCCGCGCCAGATCAGGCGACATATGATCAAGGCTCACCCATTGCTTGTGAAAGCCGTTGCCACTGAACAGCCGTAAGATCATCAGATTGGAAAAAGGCACCGGCAACACGCCGTAAACCAGCGTCATCACCAATGGCCAAGCCAACACCAAAACAACGATGCGCCTCAACCACACACGCCAGCGCGGGCCATGTTTCCAAAAAGCTTTGAGATTCGCGCCAAATGCCATTAGGTGACTTTTACGTCATTCTTCCCGCATGAGGAACCACTTGGCAATATCCTTTGAAGAAATGCTCGCCGCTGTTGCGGCACAGGTTGAAGGCAGGCTCATAATTCTCTTGCCAGAGAAGCCCGACAACCGCCTGCAGGACGCCATGCGCTATGCCACCTTGGGCCAAGGCAAACGCCTGCGGCCATTCTTCGTGTTGGAAAGCGCCAAGCTCCACGGTGTGGCCGAGCCGCGCGCCCTCACCGTGGCCGCCGCCTTGGAAATGATCCATTGCTATTCGCTGGTGCATGATGATTTGCCCGCCATGGACAATGATGACCTGAGACGCGGCCAGCCCACCACCCACAAGAAGTTCGACCAGGCCACAGCGATCCTCGCAGGCGATGGCCTTCTCACCCTTGCTTTTCAAACCCTTGCTGAGGCAGGCGAGAGCCCTGCCCTCATCGCCGCTATGGCCAAAGCCGCCGGCCCCGCTGGCATGGTGGGCGGGCAGATGTTGGATATTATCGCCGAGACCAAAGGCTTTGCCTCGCTTGAAGAAGTTTCAAATATGCAGCGCGGCAAGACCGGCGCGTTGTTTGAATTCGCCTGCACCGCCGGGCCATTGATGGCCATGGCCGACGCAACGGCATTGCGCCACTACGCCCACAACATTGGCCTCGCCTTCCAAATCGCAGATGATATTCTTGACGTTGAATCCAACACTGCGGCACTGGGCAAGGCCACCCAGAAAGACAAAGCCAAAGGCAAAGCCACCTTTGTGGATTTCTTGGGGCTTGCGGGTGCCAAGCACGAAGCCCATCGCCTCATCACCAAAGCCAAAGCGGCATTGGAAATTTACGGCGCGAAGGTGGAAACCCTGGAGCAAGCCGCAGACTTCATCACAGCTCGTCGAAAATAATCTATGTATCACTAACCGAAGTACACCGAATGCACCACATTTATCGCCCTTCTCCCTGCGGGAGAAGGTGGCCGAAGGCCGGATGACGGCCTTAGCACCACTCATACTTTCAAAAATTGGACTCGCGATAAGTCTCTCATCCGCCCTGTCGGACACCTGCCCCCGAAGGGGGAAGAGCAAGCTTAGGTCACAATGCTCGTGGCCCTGAATCATTGCGCGCCGGAAATAACCCGCTTCGCCTCTTCGTAACTTGCAGCCTCATAAACCCAGCCACGCCTAATCGCATATTTCCAGGTGAGCTTGTCGGAGGTGGCCAAGTCTTCCGGCGTTGTACCCATCATCTCATCGGGGCTGGGATTTACCACACCACGCCGCAGCACGACGCGCTTAGTGTCAATCCCATCATTCTGCGCTGCTTGAAAATAGCCAAACTGAATGAAGCCTGAGCAAATAAACTGGCGCGGCATCCAGCGCCGATAGATATTGGGCCGCCGCTGCAATCTTTGCACGGCCTGCTGCAAACCGAAAAAAGTTGAAAACGCAATGCGCCACAGCCGGGGAAAATCATAAGGCTTATTCACTTCATTGAGCAGAATGCCATTGGCTCGCTTGAAAAAATCCTGGGTAAAGCCCTCGCCCTCCATCCGCAAGATGCCCACGTCCTCTATAGGGTTGCGACCGCTGACATAGGTTTCAAGGTTGGCAATGCCTACACCTTTGAACAGGCTTTCAATCACGAAGGTGTTGGTGAAATGCTCGCGGTGTTGCGGCAGCAAAAACACCAGCGCGGCATGGCTAAAAAAACTGTTTGAAGCAAACCGAATGAGGCGTGACGCCAAAAGCGGGCTGCGCGACAGAAGAATGTCGCCCCGGTTAAGATAGCGGTCTGCGTCATCAAAAAACGCTTTGACCGTCATCGGAAATTGCTTTCTTTCCTGGCGCATCTTTTCGCTCGCAAGTCGTGCAACTTGCTCGCCCGGTGCACTATCCCCAGCGTTTGGCAACATAGTCCTCGACAATGTTTTGGAACTGCGCGGAAATATTTTCGCCACGCAAGGTCTTTACCTTTTTGCCGTCGATATAAACGGGTGCAGCGGGAAGTTCGCCCGTTCCCGGCAGTGAAATGCCAATATCGGCATGTTTGCTTTCGCCCGGGCCATTGACGATACAGCCCATCACGGCGAGCGAAAGATTTTCAAAGCCGGGATATTGCACCTGCCATTGCGGCATACGCCCGCGCACATAGGTTTGAATGCCCTGTGCCAGTTCCTGAAACACGGTGGAGGTTGTCCGCCCACAGCCGGGGCACGCGATCACCATCGGCGCAAAGGCACGCAGCCCCATGGTCTGCAGAATTTCCTGCGCCACTAAAACTTCGCGTGTGCGGTCCCCGCCCGGCTCTGGCGTCAAAGAAATGCGAATGGTGTCGCCAATCCCCTGCTGCAACAAAACTGAAAGGGCCGCTGTTGACGCCACAATGCCTTTTGATCCCATGCCCGCTTCGGTGAGGCCAAGGTGCAAAGCATGATCGGTTCGCGCCGCGAGCAAGCGGTAGACAGCAATCAAATCCTGCACCTCAGAACATTTGGCGGAGATGATGATCTGATCACGGCGCAGACCAAGTTCTTCAGCATAAAGTGCCGACTCAACGCCCGAACGCACAATCGCCTCATGCATCACTTCACGCGCATCCTTGGGTGCTGAAGATTTTGCATTCTCATCCATCAAGGATGCCAGCATCGCCTGATCGAGCGAGCCCCAGTTCACGCCAATGCGGATGGGCTTGTCATGCTTGATCGCCACTTCAATCATCGTCGCGAAGTTGCGGTCTTTCTTTTCTTTAAAGCCCACATTGCCGGGGTTGATGCGATATTTGGCCAGCGCTTTGGCACAATCTGGATATTGCGCCAGCAAGAGATGCCCGTTGTAGTGAAAGTCCCCCACCAAAGGCACGCTCACGTTCATCTTGGCGAGCTTTTCGGCAATCACCGGAACGGCCGCCGCGCTCTCCTCGCGGTCCACCGTGATGCGCACCAGTTCTGATCCCGCCCGCGCCAGTTCCGCGCATTGCCGCGCCGTGGCCTCGGCATCGGCGGTGTCGGTATTGGTCATGGATTGAACAACGATAGGCGCACCGCCACCCACGTTGATGTTGCCGACTTTCACACCGATGGTTTTGTGTCGCAAAGCAATTGCCGAATAACTCATGAGGTTTATCTGCGCTGCGGATATGCCAAGGTCAAGACGAAGATAAAGCTGGCGGCCAAAACCACGGCGGGACCAGCATCGACCTTCCACAGCGCCCAGGCGCCAAGCCCCAGCACGGTGGCGATGACAGCAACCACCGCTCCAAGAATGGCCATGGCTTCCGGCGAACCCCCAAGTCGCCGCGCAGCAGCAGCGGGAATAATCGTCAGCGCCGTGATCAGCAACAACCCGACCACTTGCATGGCAAAGGCCGTCATCGCGGCCATAGCCACCATAAACAAAAATTCAGTGCGCCCGACAGCAACGCCTTCGGCCCGCGCCAGATCTTCATGAACCGTAATCGCAATGAGGTCGCGCCACAGCCAGACAAGCAAGGCCAATACACCAGCACCGCCGACCCAAATCCCCACCACCGCCTGCGGCGTCAAGGCATTGACATCGCCAAAGAGGATTTCATGGTGATCATCGGCCGCCTTGGCCGCAACGCCAAGTGCCAAAAGGCCGAGCGCCAAGCTGGAATGGGCCAAAATGCCCAGCGCCGAATCCAGCGCCAAGCCCGCCTTGTTGCGCAAAGCCAGCAGCAACAGCACCATCACCACGGCAGAAACCAGCGCCCCGGCCACCAGGTTGAACCCATAGATAATGCCAAGCCCCACGCCTAATAAACCAGCATGGGCCAGGGTTTCACCAAAATAGGCCATGCGCCGCCAGATGATGAAACAACCGAGCGGCCCAGAAACCAGCGCCACGCCGATGCCTGCCAAAAACACCAGAGGAAAACCACTCATGCTTCAGTGCCCATGCTGGCTGTGGTCGTGGCCATCATGCTCATGATCATGATCATGATGGTGCGCATAGCCGGCAATCATCCGCGCAGAGTCGTCACCAAACAATTTGAGAAATTCTGGGTCTTGCTTGATGGCAGCGGGTTTTCCCTCACAGCAGATATGACCATTGAGGCAGATCACATGGTCGCTCTCGGCCATCACCATGTGCAGATCATGGCTCACCATCAAAATGCCAAGCCCATGGTCGCGACGCAGTTTTGAAATCAACGCATAGAGTTTGATCTCGCCCGAAAAATCAACCGACTGGGCCGGTTCATCCAGAACCAAAAGCTCCGGCTTGCGCAACAAAGCCCGCGCCAGCAATACGCGTTGGATTTCACCGCCCGAAAGATCACCCACCGCAGCATCAATCAAATGGGCCGCACCCGTTTCAGCAAGACAATCCAAAACTTGTTTTTCAGGTGCGCGCATCGTCAACGTCATCAACCGCCGCACCGAAAGGGGCAAAGGCGCATTGGCTGGAAAACGCTGCGGCACATAGCCCAGGCGCAAGCCCGGCTTCCGGTTTACGTGCCCAGCGCTTGGAGCAAGTAAATCCAGCATCACTTTGATCAAGGTCGATTTGCCCGCCCCATTGGGGCCAATGACAGTGACAATCTCACCTGCCTGCACCTCAAAACTTACATCCTGCAACACACTGCGCTTGCCAAAAGACAGGCTGATCTTGTCAGCAGCGATGAGCGCGGGTCCAATAACTTTATCCATGAACGGGGCTTCTATACGGACAAAGGGCAAGGTTCAATGCGAGAGGTTTGAAGTAAACCAAAAAACAACTGAACAAAATCCAGAATTTTACAAATAACAGGCAGGGAGCAAACACAACTGCAAAGGCGTTAAGGGCACTATGCTCTCGAAGCGATCAATCTTTGCAGGCGAGGGATGAACCTAACGGGCCTTGACCGGCCGTTTCCCATGGCTGTCCTGCGGCACCCCGCGCTGCAGCGACATGTGGGAATGGATACCGAGCCAGCGCCCGTCGGCCTGACGCGCCAGAATAATCGTTGCCCGCCCGGGGCGATCAAAACGGCTTGCGTCCGCATGAAAGCCAGTGCTCGTCCATGGCGTGATCACTGTCGCCATGCTGCCGTCGGCACTCACCAGCACCGCTGTATTGTCTATGTCGAAAGCAAAATCTGCTGTGCGTGGCCACACATTATCCCATTGCGTCTCAACCCAGCGCGCACGGCTGCGCATGATTTCCTGATAAGTACCAAATACGATGATGTCAGAATGCCAGAAGGGACGCGCGGCAACATAATCGACATCCCTGACGCAGGAAGCAAACTGTTCGAGCCAAGCGAAGATCGATTGTGTTGTCGCCTTGTCAGCGATTGGAAGTGATTTTTCCGCGTTCATAATCTTCCTCAACTTGGCAGCAATGCTCTGGCCTCAGCAAGCAACGATTTACAACGAGGTCAACGGGATAGCTAAAAAAATATGGTCTAAAGAGTATGCGCCAAACTTCGATATTTTGGGTGAGTAAAATTTTATACCTTGCATTACAGAAACCCCAAGCTACTCCACCATCGCCAGCAGCAGGCACGCCGTATCGACAATCTCCTCAACGCTCGCCCCACGCGAGAGGTCAGACACTGGCTTGGCAAAGCCTTGCAAGATCGGCCCCACCGCCTTGGCCCCACCCAGTTGTTGCGCGAGTTTGTATGCAATGTTGCCCGCATCCAAATCTGGAAAAATCAAAACATTGGCGCGGCCTGCCACTTCGCTTTGGCCCGCCACTTTCCGCGCCGCCACCAGTGGCGACAAAGCCGCATCGCCCTGCAGTTCGCCGTCAATCAAGAGTTCCGGCGCTTTGCTGCGGACAATCGCCAAGGCTTTCACAACCTTTTCAACATCAGCATGTTTGCCACTGCCCTTTGTTGAAAACGACAATAGCGCGACGCGCGCTTCGCCCAGCAATTGCTTGGCGCTCTCGGCTGAAGCAATGGCAATATCGGCCAGCTCTTCGGCTTTCGGTTGAATATTTACCGCGCAATCAGCAAACACCAAACGCCTGTCGGGCCATTCCATCAGAAAAAAACTTGATGGCGTTTTAATCTGCGGTGCCAGACCAATGGTGGTCAAAGCGGCTTCAATCACCCGCGCAGTAGGATTAGCCACACCTGCCAGCATGGCATCTGCATGTCCTTCAGCCACCATTGCACCCGCTGCATAAAGTGGCTTTTGCAAAAGCTTGCCAGCCATCGCAGCGCTGAGCTTGTCGCGCTTGCTCATCACGTTTTGAATTGCCGCAACCGTTGGCAAAGGCACTTCACCCCTGAACAACATCGGCTCTGCCAAATCTTCTCGGCGCAAAATCGCTGCGGCCTCAACCATGCGCGCATCATCACCCTCGGGCATCACGAGCTTCAATTTGCGGGCTTTGATTTGCGCCCGCACCTCGTCCATCACATTAACCATGCCATGCTACTGCCACAGCTCAAGCCCATTTCCAATGTCTCTATCAGCTATTTGTCAGCTTAGCCGCGTGAAGTTGGGGCAATGCCTCGACATCACCCTTTTTCTGCCCGCTGATCGCCACAATCCCTAAGGAATGTTGAGGTGCAGCGTGGCCCAGTTGGCGGCGGTGTGGGATGGCGCAGTGTGAGTATGAGGGAACAGGCATGAAGAACATTCTGCTTGGGCTAAGCTTTTTGGCCCTAGGTGCAACAACGTTGCACGCAGGCCAAACAGAAATGCCGTTTACAATTCTGGTGGGCGAGCCGTCATGGCTGCCTGAATCGCAATCCATCGCCAAAGCGCTGGATCATGAAAATGCTTTGCGGGTCATGCCGATTGTTGGTGCTGGCGGTTTGCGTGCCGTGGAAGATCTCGAACAATTTGCGGTGGTCAATGCGGCTTTGATCACAGCAGATTCAGCGGCCTATACGCGCGCCCAAAACATTGGCGCAGGCGAAAGCGCCAAGCTCACTTACATCACCTCAATCAAGCCCCTGCCGGTTTTGTTGGTAGCGCGGCGCAACATCAATAATGTCACTGCCCTAGCCGGGAAAAGGATCGCCACTGGCCCAGCAGAAAGCGCCAGTTTCGCCACAGGTGAACTTTTGTTAGGCGCGATGGAAGTGCCGTTCCTGCGGGTTCCATTGGCGCAAGAAAAGGCCATCGAAGCTTTGGCCCAAGGTAAAGCTGATGCGGCTTTGGTTCTCGGCACCCCGCAAAACCTTGAGCGCATGAACGCCAGCAATTTTCACCTTTTACCATTGGTTATGCCGCAGCAATTGGCAGGCACCTATCAGCAAGCAAAGCTTTCCATAAAAGATGCCCCCGGCCTGATCAGTGCGAACCAACAGGTTGATACGGTCTCAACTGCTTTGATCATGGCAGTAAACGACCAAGGCGCGTCTCCTGATCAACGAAAATCCCTCAAGGCCTTTGAAGACGAGCTCTTCAAACAACTGGCCTCAGCAGAGACAACACCCCTTCACGACGAAGTGGCAGGCTGGACGCGTGAAGCCAATGCGGCAGCACTGCTCAAAGCCCTTCCGCTTGCCGCAACCATCACCCCGACAGGAGCAACCCCATGAGCTATTCCCCCTCCCGCCTAGACGATGCCCCAGCCCATCAAGCCCCGGTCAAATCCGAAATGCTCTCACCACTGGAGCCACCAACGCCCAGCTGGTTTGCCAACGCAGCGGATCAAGCCAAGCCCGAAGCTAAGCCCGACCAATTGGCCGATCGTTACCGTGAAAGGCTAACCCGCGAGCAAGCGCTGCAAAAATCACAAGATGAAGAGTTGGAGGATTATCGCCGCAAACTCGACGAGAAATTCAGAGCTGCCAAACGCATTTATGATAATCCCGGCCAAGACAATCCGCCGGCAGCCCCGGCTGAAGCGCCCGAAGTCAAGCTTCGCGCCAGAAGGCCAACCATGCCTCTGGGGACAATCGAAACTGTTTCCGATTACTATGTCCGTGAAAAACCCATTCGGCCTTCGCGTGCCAAAGCTTCAACGCCATTTGGCCTCTATGCCTCCTATGCGGCCGTTGCCATGGTTTTGGGCGGTGCTGCGGGCTTTGCCTTTGCTAACCGCACGGTGATCAGCGCCTTCACCCAAAGCAGCGTGGACCATACGCGCCAATGGGTGGCTGATCTTTCGAAAGCCATGCCAGAAAGTGCTACATCGACCGCCGTGATGGCCAGCGTCAGTGGCAGCACAACCTTGTCAAAGAAATCAGTCACCATGGCCTCCCTCTCGGTCAATGATGTGCGCGGTACTTTGAACAGCATGATCCCGCTCGCCCTTTCGGCCACACCGGCCGATTCAACCCAGCCTATCGAACTGATGATCTCCGGCCTTCCTGCATCAGCCTATCTGACAGCAGGCCAGCAGACGGCCGATGGCAGCTGGATTGTGAAGACACCAGATGTCGCCAATTTGCGCCTGGTCGTGGCCCAGTCTGAAACCCCGAAGTTTGATCTTGAAGTGGCCGCCGTGGAGCAAACCTCGGGCAGCCTTGCAGCACCGGCCCAGCGCATGCAGGTTGAACTCTCCGATGTGAAGATCACTCCAGTCTCGGCCCCGCCTGAGAGCCAAAACAGCGCTGCTCTTGCCAAACCTGCTGAAACTGTTGTGGCAACCGCCGGGCCAAAGTCAGCGGCTGTTCCTGTTCCGGTGCCTGTGGCAGCCGCCCCCGGGGCCGATCTTTTAGTCCGCGCTGATGCGCTGATGGGACAAGGCGACATTATCTCGGCCCGCCAGATCTATATGCAGGCCGCAAGCTTGGGCAATGGCAAAGGCGCTTATGGCGTGGCCCGCAGCTATGATCCTAAAGTGTTTGCGGAGTTGAAGATCGATGGCTTGCAGCCAGATGCCGCCAAGGCGGCCGACTGGTACAAGAAGGCCGCCGCCGCTGGCGTAACCGCCACACAGTAGAGGACCTCGACAAGCGCAATGTATAAAGGCAAAACCTCCCCAGCAAAGGGGAAGTGATGCGCGCTGCTGATTTTATTGTTGCCAGTTTAAAAGCCCATGGCGTGAAACGCGTCTATTGCGTGCCGGGTGAGAGCTATCTGGCTTTGCTCGACGCACTGCATGATAGCGCCATTCAGGTTGTGATCTGCCGTCACGAAGGCGGTGCGGGCTTCATGGCTGTGGCCGAAGCAAAGATGACAGGTGTGCCCAGCGTGGTGCTCGTCAGCCGTGGGCCGGGCGCTACCAATGTATCGATTGCCGTTCATATGGCCGAGCAGGATGCCGTGCCGTTGATTGTTATCGTCGGCCAAGTGGCGCGCGAAGAAAAATACCGCTTCGTGTTTCAAGAAATGAATTATGCGGCAGTGTTTGGTTCCTTCTCCAAAGGCGTGTTTGAATTGGATGACGCCGCCCGCTTGCCTGAAATGCTGCCCCGTGCTTTTCGCTTGGCCAGCGAAGGTGTGCCCGGCCCGGTGATCCTGCCTGTGCCGGAGGACATGCTGCGCGATGAGGTAAATGACCCACAGGTTTTGACTTATCCAGCCGCATCAACCGGACTGGATGCCGCAGCAATCGAACGCCTGCGGGAAATGTTGCTCCATGCCGAAAGGCCGTTGGTGATTGCTGGCGCGGCGATGCGGGGTCCCAAGGGAGCCGAGGCGCTGGCCCGCTTTGCCGCCGCCCATCGCGTGTCCGTCGCCGTCACCTGGAAATCACAAGACGTGTTCGACAACGCCAGCGATCTTTATGCCGGCCACTTGGATATGGGCACGGTGAAGGCTTTGCGCGACACGTTGGCCCAATCGGATTTGATCATTGCCGCGGGCACCAGACTGGGCGATTTCGCCACGATGGGCTTCGCCCTGCCCGAAGCGCCACAGCCCAAGCAAACGCTGGTGCACATCTATCCCGACAGCAGGCCGATTGGCCGTGTCATCCGCGCTGATCTCGGCATGGTGGCAGACCCGGCACAAGTCTTGGGGCTTCTGGCGCAAAACCCGCGCGTCGCCCCCGCCGCACACGAACGCTGGATTTCATCAATCCATGCAGCCGTTCTCGCCTCGCAAAAGCTGCCAACGCGCAACCCGGCAGATGGCGTGGATTTCGGTGAGGTCACCGTGGCGCTCGCCAAGCTCGCCCCAGCCAATGCCGTCATCACCATGGATGCCGGCAACATGACAACATGGGCGCACCGTCACTGGAAAATGACGCCGAAGAACACGCTGCTGGGCGGCGTGGTGGGTGCCATGGGCTTTGGCGTGCCCGCAGCCGTGGCCGCCAGCCTTGTAGCTCCGGAACGCATGGCCATATGCTTTGTGGGTGACGGCGGCATCCTGATGACAGGCAATGAACTCGCCACTGCCATGGCCTTTGGGGCCACGCCAAAGATCGTGATTTCAGATAATGGCATTTATGGCACCATTCGCAGCCATCAAGAACGCCACTTTCCGCACCGCGTCTCGGGCACCAATCTGGTGAACCCAGACTTCACCACCTGGGCGAAAACCTTTGGGGCCGAAGCCTTCACGCTGAAATTGGGGGATGATATTGAGGCAGTCGTGGGAGCCTTCCTCGCGGCCAAGGGCGCGGCCGTGCTGCACGTGAAATCCAGCGCTTTTTCGTTGTCAGCCGGAGCCACACTTTAAAGCCCAAGCCAGCGCAGACCAACCACTGAAATCATGCCAATCAATATCGTCAACAAGAGTGGCGCACGCATAAATGCAGCAATTGCCGTTGCGACAGCAGCCAGACTTTCTGCCCTACCCGTCATCAAGATCGTAGGCGTGATCACGGCCATCAAAACTGAAGGCGGCACCGCATCAAGTGCCGCTTTCAATCGCCCCTTCACCACCACACCACGCATCAGCAGCAAGCCGGAAATGCGTGTGGTATAAGTCGCAAGCCCCATACCAATGATGGCCAGAAACCACGTCCAATGCAAAGTAAACAATCCGCTCATGCTTCCTCCTCGCTGTGAAGCAGAGCCGCCGCTGCAACACCAGCAAGGCCCCCGAGGAGAATATACCACGGACCGGGCAAATAAAATTTCGCTGCGGCGGCAATCAATCCACTCACAGCAATCACCACACCAGTTCGCGGACCCCTCCAGAAACCGATCACGATGCACAACAACATTGCGGCGTAAGCAAAATCCAACCCGATAGTTGCGGGGTTACCGATACCTGTGCCCAAAGCTGCACCCATGGTGGAACTTAAAAACCACGTTGGCCAAAGCGGCAGCGCCACGCCCAAAAAATATCCAAGCGTAAGTCGCTCTGCGGCGGCCCTGCGTTCAACAATCGCCCAAGCTTCATCTGTTAAAATATACATCAGAAAGGGATGCAGACGCTTGGCAATCGTGTCCATATGGCGCGAGATTGAAGCCGACATCATCACCAACCGCAAATTCACAACAAATGTGGTGAAAATCAAAACGGCGATGGGCAGCGGTTCCCGCCACATGTCAACGGCAATGAATTGCGCAGTCCCCGCGTAAACAAAAAAACTCATCAGGAAGGCTTCAAGTGGCGAGAAGCCTTTGGCCGTCGCAACAGCACCCCACAACATGGCCACCGGAACATAGACGAGCAACATGGGCGTCATATCAACAAAACCCGCGCGCAAGTCGGATGAGAATGCACGTTTAGCTTCAGTTTCTTTCACGTAGAGTTCCGTCACGTGGCCCCCACGCGCACAAACCAGCCCGCCTCATCAATCACTTCAACACCATATTTTTCAGCGTCTTTCAGCTTAGAGCCTGCCCCCGGCCCGGCGACCAGCAAATCCGTCTTCTTGGAAACCGATCCCGCCACTTTGGCTCCCAATCGCTCCGCCATGGCCTTGGCTTCCTCGCGGGTCATCTGCTCCAAAGCACCCGTGAACACCACTGTCTTGCCCGCAACCGGCGACGATGTTGCCACCGCAGCCATGGCCTGTGGGCGCACTTCTTTAAGCAAGGCATCATAGATGCTGAGATTGTGCGGCTCTTGAAAGAATTCAATCACCGCTTCAGCCACAATCGCGCCAATGCCATCTATCGAATCCAATTCGTGCCGCGCGTCATTTTCCGCGGATGCACCTGCCAGTGTCATCTGATCGCGCAAATGCTCAGGCGAATGATAGTGCCGCGCCAACACCCGCGCCGTCGTCTCGCCAATGTGGCGGATACCCAGCGCGAAGATGAAACGATCCAAAGCAATCTCGCGCCGCGCCTCAATGGCAGAAAAGAGATTGGCCACCGAGCTTTCGCCCCAGCCTTCACGTGTCGCCAGCTTTTTCAATGAACGCGCATCGCGCTTCTGCAACGTGAAAATATCCTGCGGCGCCGCGATCAAACCCTCATCATAAAATTCCTGAACAATCTTGTCGCCCAGACCCTCAATGTCAAAAGCATTGCGCGAGGCGAAATGTTTGAGCCGTTCGACACGCTGCGCGGGACAGATGAGACCACCTGTGCAACGCCGCACCGCATCTGACTTGCCCGTGTCGCGCTCTTCCCGCTCGGCATGGCTGCCGCAAGCCGGACAGATATGCGGGAACTGATAAGGCACCGATCCTTCACCACGCTGCGCCACGCCAACAATCTGCGGGATCACATCGCCGGCGCGCTGCACAATCACCGTATCGCCAATGCGCACATCCTTGCGGGCAATCTCGTCTTCATTGTGCAAGGTGGCATTGGAAACCACCACGCCGCCCACGGTGACGGGTTTGAGCCGCGCCACAGGCGTGAGCGCTCCTGTGCGCCCCACTTGAATGTCGATGGCCTCGAGAACCGTCGTCGCTTGCACTGCGGAAAATTTATGGGCAATGGCCCAGCGTGGCGAACGCGACACAAAACCCAGACGTTCCTGCAGTTTGAGGTCATTGAGCTTGTACACCACGCCATCAATATCATAGCCCAGCGTGGCACGCTGCGCTTCGATCTGGTGATAATGTGCCAAAAGCTCAGCGCCTGAATGGCAAAGCACCATCAACGGATTGACCGGTAGCCCCCAGTCCTTGAAAGCCTGCACCACGCCCCATTGCGTATCGGCAGGAAGCTTGGGCGCTTCGCCCCAGGCATAGGCGAAGAACTTCAAGGGGCGCGACGCTGTGATCGAAACATCCTGCTGTCGCAAAGATCCCGCCGCCCCATTGCGCGGATTGGCCAAGGGCTTTTCGCCTTCCGCCACCAGACGTTCATTGAGCGCCGCAAAATCCAAGTTGGACATGTAAACCTCGCCGCGCACCTCGATCACATCGGGCGCAATGGCAGGCAATTGATGCGGAATGTTCTTGATGGTGAGGATATTGGCCGTGACATTCTCGCCCTCCGCGCCATCGCCCCGCGTGGCGGCCTGAACCAACTTACGGTTCTCATAGCGCAGTGACATCGAAAGCCCGTCAATCTTGGGCTCTGCCGTCACCGCGAGTTCTGCGGTTTCCGGCAGGCCCAGAAACCGTTTCATCCGCGCCAGAAATTCTTCAACCTCTTCGTCGGCGAAAGCATTGGCCAGCGACAACATCGGCACGGCATGTTTCACCTTGGCGAATTTACCGGAAGGGGCTGCGCCAACTTTCTGCGAAACTGAATTCCTCGCCAGCGTTGGATATTGCTTTTCAAGCTCCAGCAAGCGCAAACGCAGCTTGTCATAATCGGCATCCGAAATCGTCGGCGCGTCGTGCTGATGATACGCCAGATCATGCGTCGCGATCTCAACCGCCAGCCGAGCGTGTTCCTCCGCAGTTTCCTTCCGGCTCATCCCCGCCCCGCCAGTAATTCTTCCGCTTGAGCGCGCGCCGCCTCAGTCACCGAAGCGCCAGAGAGCATCCGCGCCAACTCCTCGCGCCTGCTTTGGGCCGAAAGCGCTGTAACCCGCGTGACCATGCGCTTGCCGCCGACATCTTCCATCTTCGAAATCAGCAAATGCTGCGAAGCATTGGCCGCCACTTGCGGAGAGTGCGTGACAGCCAGAACCTGCAATCCCTTGGCAAGGCGCGACAGGCGCTGCCCAATCGCATCAGCCACCGCACCGCCCACACCCGTATCAATTTCATCAAAGATCAGCACAGGGGCAGACCCCTTGGCCGCCAAGATCACTTTCAGCGCCAGCATGAAACGCGCCAATTCACCCCCAGATGCCACCTTCATCAAGGGCTGCATCGGCGTTCCGGGGTTGGCGGCAATCACGAATTCCACCCGATCTATGCCATCGCTTTGCGGGTGGCCCGCATCAGAAGTGATCTCCGTGGCAAAGCGGGCCTTATCGAGTTTCAAGGCGGGAAGTTCAGACAAGACCGCCTTGTCCAACCCCTTGGCCACTTTGCGCCGCGCCGCACTCACCGCATCTGCCGCCTTTTCATAGGCACCCTTGGCTTCGGCATGGGCCGCTTCAAGTGACTTCAACCGTGCGCCACCATCGCTGATCGATTGCAGCTCTGCTTCAAAGCCAGCGCGCTTATCGGCGAGCTGATCGACGGTGCATTTGAACTTCCGCGCTGCGGCCCGAAGCGCAAACAGCCGTTCCTCAGAATTCTCAAGGTCTTTGGGGTCAAATTGAAACAAGCGCCGCGCCTCGACAATCGCCCGGCCGGCTTCATTCTGTTCCAGCAACACCCTCTCCAGCGCCACGCACACTGCATCTAAACGTCCGCCCGCCCCATCCTTGCGCCGCTCCAGCTTTCGCAAAGCCGCATTGAGCCGGGCCTCGGCATTCGTCTCCCCCCAAAGAGCACCCTCGGCTTCGTCCAAGGCCGAAGCATAGTGCTCAGATTGCATCATCAGCTGGCGCTTGTCGGCCAGCAGGCGCTCCTCATCTGGCTCGGGTGACAAAGCACCAAGCTCTTCCGCCGCATGTTCCAGATATTCACGTTCTGCTTCCGCTTTGGCCATTAAAGCTTTGTGATGGTTCAATTCTTCGGCAGCAGACGTCATCCCCCGCCACAGCACTGAAAGCTTTTGCACTTGCCCCTCAAGCCCACCAAAAGCGTCAAGCAGACGCCGATGTTCGGCCACATCCACCAGCGCCCGGTCGGCATGTTGACCATGCAGCTCCACCAGCAAAGCCGCAACTTGCCGCAGCAAATTCAAACTCACCGGCTGGTCATTGATCGTGGCGCGACTCGGCCCGTCGGCATTTTGAATGCGGCGAATGATAATCTCGCCTTCCGTATCAATCGCGTGTTCCGCCAGCAAGGCCAAGGCCAGATGGGCCTTGGGCAGCGAAAATGAGGCCGCAACGATGCCCTTGGCCTGCCCGGCCCTCACCAAGCTGGAATCACCCCGTGCCCCCAGAGCAAGGCCCAACGCATCGAGCAAAATAGATTTGCCCGCACCGGTCTCGCCCGTCAAAATCGTCAGGCCATTGTCGAGTGCAAGGTCAAGCTTCTCGATCAACACGATGTCACGAATGGAAAGGGCGTTCAGCATGAGAATCTTATAGCCAAAACCAAACCCGCTGGCGAGTTGTTCTTGTAATGTTTTCTTTGTGCCTATGGCGAGTTCATACCGCCCATGCCGCTTCGGTGGTTGACCAATCACCTCGCACTGCCCTTTATGGGCCATGTCCTCAAAGTACCTCTGGCCCTTCCTCGCCTTGGCCACCACGATCATCGTGTGGAGCGTCACTCCCAGTCTCGTGCGCGCCTTTGCCTTGGAAACCGGCCCGGCGGACTCCATTGTCATCCGCATGTGGACCAACGCGCTGTTTGCTGTGCTGCCGCTCCTCTTCATCGGCCCCAGGATTGAACGCCAGGACATCAAAACTTTTCTGCTGGTCGGGATGATTGGAAACTTCGGCTATTACATCGGCTCCAACTTCGGTTTCGCCAATCTCAGCCCGGGTGCGGGCGGCATGATTTACGCGACCAACCCTTTGATGATTGCAGCGCTCGCCATCGCGGTGGGTGCAGAAAGCCTTTCGATGGCTGTCATCATTGGCCTGCTCATCTCCTTCGCGGGCACGGTCTATCTTTTCGAAGATGGCCTGAACAGCACTGCCAGTGGCAACCCCGTCTTCGGCGGTTTGATGATGCTGTTTGGCTGTGCCGCTTGGGCCGTCTATGTCATCTTTGCCAAGCCCTTGATCAAGAAATACGGCCCGCTGAAAGTCACACTCGTCACCACCATCCTCTGCGCGCCGCCTTCATTGCTTTTCGCCAATGGCCAAACGCTGCATACATTTTTGAACCTCAGCCATAGTGCCATTTTCGCACTCTTGATCATGTGCTTGATCGGCACGCTGCTCAGCGTCAACCTGTGGAACTATGCGGCGGGCAAGTTGCCACCCACATCGGTGGGCGCGTCGCTTTATGTGATCCCGCCCTGCATCGCGCTTTTTGGCTGGCTGTTTCTGGGCGAGGCAACCGGTGCCAAAACCCTGCTCGCCGGCCTCATCATCTTACTGGGCGTGGCTGTGGCAGAATTCGGCAAATCCTTTATGCTGCGAGCTGAGGAGCAAGCATGACCATCACCCAAAAATCAACGCCGTGGTATTTTCTGCCCGCCACCATCATTGTCGCGGGCTGCATGGTATCGATCATCAACTTTGGGGTGCGCTCCACATTCGGGCAATTCACACTGCCAATTTCTGAGGCCCATCACTGGCCGCGCGAAACCTATTCCTTCGCCATGGCGCTGCAAAACCTGCTCTGGGGCATCGGCACGCCTTTTGCTGGTGCACTCGCTGATCGCTATGGTTCGGCGCGGGTCTTGATGGTGGGGGCGGTCATTTATGCGCTGGGCGTCGTGTCGATGAACTATGCCGATGCGCCCATTCTGCTGCATCTGGGCGGCGGTTTGGTAGCGGGCCTTGGAATTGCACTTTCCTCTTTCGGCATTGTCATGGCCGCCCTAGGCCGCATCGTGCCGCCCGAAAAACGCTCCTGGGCCTTTGGCATGGCCACTGCCTCTGGCTCTCTCGGCCAATTCGTTTTCTCGCCCATCGTTGCGGCCATGATCACGGCCTATGATTGGCACACCGCCATTTACATGTTGGCCGCGTCGTGTTTGGTGATTGTACCCTTGGCCGCACCTCTGCTGGTGCAGAACACCAAGACCAGCACCAAAGTTGTGGGTGAAACAGATTTGAGCATGTCCGAGGCCATCACCAAAGCTTTCGGCCACACGTCTTATCTTTTGCTGGTTTCCGGCTTTTTCGTCTGCGGCTTTCACTTGGCCTTTATTACAGTACATCTGCCGCCCTATCTCGCAGAACATGGCATGACCAAGGAATTCGCTGGCTTCGCCATGGCACTGATCGGCCTGTTCAATGTGGTGGGATCCTATACCTCAGGCATCATCGGCGGGCGCGGCGAAAAACGTGTGCCCTTGAGTTTGATCTATGTGATGCGTGCCGCCGCGATTGCGGCCTTCATCCTTCTACCGATCACCCAAACCTCAACCTTGTTCTTCACCGCAACCATGGGCTTGCTCTGGCTCTCGACAGTGCCCCTCACTATGGGTCTGATCACGGTGATGTTCGGCACCCGCTATATGGGAACGCTCTATGGCTTTGTGTTTTTAAGCCACCAGATCGGCTCATTCCTCGGCGTCTGGCTAGGCGGAAAATTCTATGACATGTTCGGTTCCTACAATCCCGTCTGGTGGATGAGCGTGGGTCTGGGAATTTTCGCAGCCATCGTGCACTTGCCCATCCGTGAGCGCCGCGCCGCAAGCTTTGCGGCGGCATGATCTGGCCGGGCCATCGCTTGGCGCTTTCGCTCTTCGCAGGCGTGTTGCTGGCCTGGGTCGCAGTGATGACATTCCTGATGCATCGCAGCGCCCTGCCGCCTGAGGCCACAGGCACGATGCTCGCGGTGTTTGAACCGGGCGTTCAAGAAAACCAGGCAATGGCCACCATCGTGGCCGCAGGTGCCAATGTGGTCCGCCAATCGAGCTTTGATTTTATCTGGGTAGTGACCAGCGATGAGCCCGGGCTTGCCGGCCGCCTGCACGACAACGGCGCGCTGGGCGCCTACCGCGAACTCCCGATCAGCCCAACGATTGCGGGTTGCTTTGCCGTGGCGGACGCGAAGGTGGCAGCGGCGTTTCAATAATGCGGTGGTTTATCCACGGGCGCTGATGCTTGTGTCATATCCTGCATCTCTTCACCCATGCGATTGAGTTGCCGCTCCAGCGCCTCGATCTTGCGCCACTGCGCCAGAACCATGTCATTGAGATCGCTGAGCGCCTTGTCTTGATGCGACAGTCGCAGTTCAAGGTCGTCAATCCGGTCCACCGTGTCGCTCATTTCAAACTCCTGCGTCCACATCAACAATGTCATCCCCGCAACACGTGCGGGGATGACATTGAATGATCAAAAACAAAACGGCGAGGTTTCCCCCGCCGTTCAATTTCACACCACGCCGCAAAAAATCAGCGCGAATAGAATTCCACCACGAGCGCGGGCTGCATCTGCACAGGATATGGTACATCCGTCAGCGTGGGAATGCGCGTCAGCTTCGCCGTGTCCTTGCCATTGGTTTCGATATAATCCGGAGTGTCGCGCTCAGCTGTCGCCAGCGCTTCCATCACCACGGGGAATTCGCGGGCCTTGGCGGTCACTTCAACCAAATCACCCACTTTGAGCTGAATGGATGGAATGGTGACACGCTTGCCATTGACCTTCACATGCCCGTGCGACACGAACTGGCGCGCAGCAAACACGGTGAGAGCAAACTTGGCGCGGTACACCACCGCATCAAGGCGGCGCTCCAGAAGGCCAATGAGGTTTTCAGAAGAGTCGCCTGTGAGGCGCAAGGCTTCTTTATAGTAGCTCGAAAACTGGCGCTCAGAAATGCTGCCATAATAGAACTTCAGCTTCTGCTTGGCGCGCAGCTGCGTGCCGAAGTCTGAAATCTTGCCCTTGCGGCGCTGGCCGTGTTGGCCGGGGCCATATTCACGCTTGTTGACAGGAGACTTGGGGCGACCCCAAATGTTCTCGCCGAGGCGACGATCAATCTTATATTTCGCGGTTGCACGCTTTGTCATTTTACAGCTCTCAAAAAGAGGCCGAGGCGCAAAGGCGCACAACTTAAGTTGCGATCTTTACAGCCCCAACCAGTTGGGTTGGAGCCCACCCTCCTCTTCCCTTTCGGGCCGACAGATGTTGCAAACAACATCACGGGTAAGCAAAAAGCGGGCGAACCCGCTGGTGCGCGGCTGATAGCCGGGGCGGGAGGGATTGTCAAACCGAATGCCAGATTTGACTTTTGTAGCACTGGGTGCTACCAAAAAGAATGCGCTGTTTCAAAACGGCTTGGTTTGCAAGGGCTGCGAAAAAAGCCCGCATATCAGACCGAGAGCTGTCAAATGCCATCACCCAAGTCATGCTTGGACAAGCCGATGACTTGGGTGGCGGTGTGTTTAAGAAACGGCTCAACAAGAATGAGCATCGCGCCATCATTTTGTCAAAGGCAAATGATATTTGGATTTTTGAATATGTCTTCGCCAAGAAAGATCGAGCCAATATTGATGAAGCTGAATTGAAGGCATTTCGCGCCCTGGCCAGAGCTTATGCAACGATGACACCCCAGCAAATCAAAACCCTTCTTGAAAACAAAAATTGGATCGAAATACTTCGAGAGTACAAGTAATGAAAAAGAAATTATATAAAAGTGATGCCTTCGAAGCCATTCATGAATCAGCAAGGGCGCTTAACAAGGTTGGCGTAATCGACAAAGCCACGATGCGCAATTTTGATGAATCTTGTTTGAGTGACACGATTGTGTTTTCGCCCCGCGACATTCAAAAATTACGCATTCGCAGCAAAGTCAGCCAACCCGTCTTCGCACGATATCTCAACACAAGCGAGTCAACCGTCGAGAAATGGGAAACCGGAGCAAAACGCCCCAGCGGCATGGCGCTCAAGCTTCTGACGATTGTGCATAAACATGGGCTGGAAGTTTTGATCTGAAGAACTAAACCGGCAAATCCAAAATCTCATGCTTGGGAAATCCCATGCTGTCATACGCCGCCAAGGTTTCTGATGTTTCACTCCGCGCCGCTGTCAGCAACACTGTTCCGTGCACAGGCACGCCAGCGTCCAGCCCTTTCAGCACTGTCTCCTCGGCCACATCCGCCGCGCGTCTGGCAATCGCAGGCGATGGGTCGATATAGATGACGGGCCACGGGGCCACTTCAGCAATCTCGTCCGTCAGTAACGGATAATGTGTGCAGCCCAGCACCACAACATCCGTGCGCCCGCCATCGCGTTTTCTGAACACCGGGGCCACTTCATCGACGAGTTCCGCCATATCCACCTTGTGGCCGCGCAATTTCTGCTCGGCAATTTCTGCAAGGCGCGGCGCACCATGCAGGAACACTTTGCAATGATAGGCGTAAGTGTGGATCAGCGAATGCGTATATTCGCGGTTCACAGTGCCGGGCGTCGCGAGAACGCCGATGATGCCGGATTTGGTTTGCGCCGCTGCGGGCTTGATGGCGGGCACCGTACCCACAAAAGGCACAGTGAAATGCGCCCGCAAATCCGCAATGGCGATGGTTGAAGCCGTGTTGCAGGCGACGACCACAATGTCAGGCTTGGCGCGTTCAATCAGAGCCCCCATCACGCTGCGGATGCGTTCGACCAAAGGCTTCTCTTTCCACGCTCCGTAAGGAAAGCCGGCGTTGTCAGCGGAATAAATCAGATGCGCGTCCGGCAACTGCTTGGCCACCGCGCGGGCCACTGTGAGGCCGCCCATGCCACTATCAAACAATAAAATCCGTGGCCGTGTCATTTCCCGCGCTTCTCCTTGCGCAACTCATGCACTCTGGTGAGCGACGAAACAATGCCGCGCAAACTACGCACTTCCTGCTCCGTCAAAGCCGCCCGCGCAAACACATTGCGGATATTGCGCATCATGCCCGGGCGTTTGTCGGCAGTTTTGAAAAAGCCCGCAGTGGCAAGTTCGCCTTCGATATGATCGAAGAAACCATAAAGCTCTTCCTTGGTGGCGGGCCGTGTATCGGGCATTTGCAGACCCGGCCCTTCGAGTGCGGGCAGTTCCTGCGTTTCCATGCCCAATGATGGCGCAATCGGCTTGAACCACTCATAGCCCACCAGCAACACCGCCTGCGCGATGTTGAGCGAGGCATAAGCCGGGTTCACCGGTGCTGAGATAATCACATCTGCCAGCGAAACTTCATCATTGGTCAGGCCAATCCGCTCACGCCCAAACAGGATAGCCACCCTCTCGCCGCGCCCGATACGCGCATGCATATCAGCGCTCGCCTGTTCCGGCGTCACCACGTCCTTGGTCATGCCGCGCGGCCGCGCCGTGGTGGCATAGACATAGTTGAAAGGCTTCAAAGCCTCAGCCAGCGCCGGCTCCACCCGCGCCCGCGCCACAGTCTCCGCCGCCCCCGAGGCCGCGGCCAAGGCTTTCTCCCTGTCCCAGCCTTCGCGCGGGTCCATCAACACCAAATCCATCATGCCGAAATTCGCCATTGCGCGGGCCGCCATGCCGATGTTTTCGCCCAGCTGCGGGTTGACCAACACCACCGTGGGTGAAGCGCCTAGATCGCGGGTTTGGGTTTTGTCTGTGCCAGCCATGCGCCATCAGATAGCGGCTGGCGAACAAGCAAGAAAGGGTCAACTTTCCATTTTCGACTTTTCGTGTTATCTTGGCCCTATGGCTAGCTTGGCAGAATGCGTCGCAATCAACCCGGAAATCCGCTTCGGAAAGCCGTGTATCCTGGGTACACGCATCGCGGTGCAAGATATCCTGGAACTCTTGGCAGCAGGCGAAGACCGCGCCTCCATTCGCAAAGAATATGAGTTGGAAGATCAAGACATCACGGCAGCGCTGGATTATGCGGCCAAAGTTTTGTCCCATCAAACCTTTGCTGCGGAATAATGCGGTTTCTGATTGATGCCATGTTTCCACGTTCCTTCGCTATCGCTTTGCGGGCACAGGGTCTTGAGGCACAACATGTGCGCGGCCTCGGTCCCAAAACACTATCCGATGCCGCAATTTGGCAACTGCTTGTGAGACGCAAGCAGTGTTGGTTTCGAAAGACAACGATTTTGTCGAACAAGCCAAACTTGATGATCGCGCAAGGTTCGTGTGGTACCGGGTTGGCAATGCCAATCACCGTCAATTGCTTGAGGGTTTCTAAGCGCGGCCGCCAGAAATTCTGGCGCGGTTGAAAAGCAAAGACCAAATCATCGAAATCACCTAATCCCGCCCCGTCAGTTTCCGTGCATTGCGGAGTTTGGGGAACATGTAACTCCAGGCCCCGGCCACGATCATTGTGCCCACGCCGCCAATCAGTGCGGCGGGAACTGCGCCGATGAATGCTGCCACAAACCCGGCGCGCGCCTCGCCCAATTGGTTGGATGCGCCGATGAAAACATTGTTGACGGCATTGACGCGCCCCCGCACGGCATCAGGGATCCACAGCTGCATCAAAACCTCGCGCACATAAACGCTGATCATGTCAAAGGCACCGTAAAGCGCCAAAGCCAAAATCGACAGCCATGGCAAGAGCGAATAGCCGAACACCACAACGGCAAATCCTGAAAGACCAACCGCAACAAATAGAATTTTTCCGGCATGGTCCTTTATGCCAAATTTAGAAAGCCAAAGACTAACCGCAATCGCCCCCACGCCGGGTGCTGAACGCAGCAATCCAAGCCCCGCAGAATCCAGATGCAAAATGTCGCTCGCATAGATTGGCATCAAAGCCACGGCACCGCCGAGCAGCACTGCAAAAAGATCCAGTGAAATCGCACCCAGCACAATGGGCTCGCTCAAGATGAACGCAAAACCTGCCAGCATGGTTTTCAGCCCGCCCTCGCTTTGCTCATTTTTATGTTGATCAACTTCGCCCATCATAATCAGTGCGACAAGCCCAACACCTAAAAACAGCAACGAAACGGCATAGGGAACAACCGAGCCAAAGCCATAGAGCAAGCCACCGATAACTGGGCCTGTGATAGATGACGTTTGCCATGTCATGGAGTTGAGTGAAATGCCATGTGGCAAAGCTTCTTTCGAAAGCAAATTCGGGACGATGGCAGAAGCCGCCGGGTTGCCAAAGGCAGAGGCGACACCGAGCAAACTCAGAAAGACAAACACTGGCCAAACGGTGGTTTGCGATCCCATCGAAAAGATCACCAGCCCGAGCGCCGCAATGGCCTCCAGCGCAAAACAGACAGCCGAAACCATGCGCCGATCGTAATGGTCTGCCACATAGCCTGATGGAAGAACCAAAAACAAAACCGGCAGAAACACCGCAAGCCCCACATAGGCCAGATAGATCGGCTGATGCGTGATGGCATAAACCTGCCAGCCAATGGCGGTGGAAACAATCTGCAAAGCAAAACTATGCCCCACGCGGCTGATGAAATATTTGACATAGGCGGGAGAGTGAAAGGCATTGGCCGAAGGCGTGGGAGGGCTCATCACCCTGCCCTGCCATGCCTAAGCGAATCTGTCAAAAGACAAACACGCCGATGGCGGCCCCAAACATGATCAAAATCGTCAGCCCCACGACGATCTGGCTCATCATCGAGCTGGGCTGGCCCAGCATAATTTTATGATCCCGCGCCACCAGCAAAACGCCAACCAGCAGAAACGGCGCCAGAACACCATTGATCACCGCTGTCCAAAACAGTGCCGAAACCGGATTGATGCCGATGAAATCCATGGCAATGCCGACAGCCGTGGAAAGCACAATCACGCCATAAAACGCCCGCGCCTGCCACCACTTCTCATCCAACCCGCCGCGCCAGCGAAAGGTTTCAGAAAAGGCATAAGCGGCAGAACCCGTCAGTGTGGGAATAGCCAAAAGCCCAACCCCAATAATGCCAAATGTATAGAGCAACATGGCTGCATTGCCCGCCAATGGACGCAAAGCTTCGGCCACATCGCGCGAGGTCGAAACCGTCGTGACGCCGTGTGCGTTGAGCGTCAAAGCCGTGCAGAGGATCACAAAAAACATCACCAGATTGGAAAAGAATGTGCCAAAGCCCACATCGATGATGCGGTCTTCAATTTCTTTGCTTGTGGCCCCCTGACGGCTTTTCAACATGCGCCGCCCCATTGTCTTTTCTTCTTCGACTTCTTGGGCCGCCTGCCAGAAGAATAGATAGGGGCTGATGGTGGTGCCGAAGATCGCCACGATCATCGCCAGCCCACCATTCTGCGGAACTGAAATCCTGGTGAAACTGCCAAACACGCTGGCCCAATCCGGCTTGATCAGAAAACCAGTGATGACATAGGCACCTAAAACCATGGCCAGCCATTTGAGCACATTGGCAATTTGGTGATAGCGATACCGGATGACCGCCCAGCTGATCCCCACGCCCAGCAGCACGACATAAATATGTGAACTGATCCCAGTCAAAAGCTCTGCCGCGTCGGCCATGCCCGAGAGATCAGCGCCAACGTTGATGCTATTCGCCGCCAGAAGCGAAACGCAAACCGCCATCATCACAGGCTTGGGGAATTTAGCACTCAGCGCGCCGGCCAGCCCTTTGCCGGTCACCATGCCGATACGCGCACACATCATCTGCACAAAGGCCATCAATGGCCAGGTGAACCACGCCGTCCACAACAGCTGGGTGCCAAATTGCGCGCCAGCGATCGAATACGTGGCAATGCCCGATGGGTCATCATCCGCCGCCCCGGCAATAAGCCCCGGCCCCAACTTGGCAAAAAAGCCCCGCAAGCCCTTTGGCTCGGGCTTTGGCGCTATGGTGGCAACACTTTCAGTCATGTCTTTACCCAAATCACTGAACTCCTGCCTAGCCAAAGGCAGCGTGTCTGACCACTGACAAAATACATTCATTGCCGATTGTTATTGAAACACCCACCCAGCCGGGTCTAACTTTCATGACATGGATCTACTTGCCGAACTCTCCACACGCTTGGCTCCATTGGGGGCCAGTGCCCAGAAAATGTTCTCGGGAACTGGTTTCATGCGGAATGGGAACCTGGTGATCGGCACACAGCGAGATGGGCTGATTGTGCGCGTCGGCAAGGTTGACGAGGCCAAAGCCGCCAAACTTCCGGGCGCTTCCGTAATGGAAATGCGTGGGCGCAAGATGCCGGGCTGGATTATTGTGGCACCTGAAGGCTGCAAATCCGAAGCACAAATCAAGCGCTGGCTGGAAATAGCCTTGGCCTTCAACAACACCCTGCCACCCAAGGCGGCAAAGGCAACCAAGAAGGTTGCGATTAAACCAAAGCGCTGATTTACAGCTGCGCGTTGCGCCTGCTATAGCCGCCAGCAAATCAACCCCAGCCAAAGGCCTCGCCATGAACAAGATCAAAGTTGCCAATCCCGTTGTCGAACTTGATGGCGATGAGATGACGCGGATTATCTGGGATTTGATCAAGACCAAACTGATCTTGCCTTATCTCGATATTGATCTGAAATATTATGATCTCGGCATGGAACACCGCGATGCGACAGATGATAAAGTCACCATCGATGCCGCCAACGCCATCAAGCTTTACGGCGTCGGCGTCAAATGTGCCACGATCACGCCCGATGAAGCCCGCGTCAAAGAATTCAACCTGAAGCAAATGTGGAAATCGCCCAACGGCACCATCCGCAACATTCTGGGCGGTTGCATTTTCCGCGAACCCATCATCTGCCAAAATGTGCCGCGCTTGGTTCCGGGCTGGACCAAGCCCATCATCATTGGCCGTCACGCCTACGGTGATCAATACCGCGCCACCGACTTCACCTTCCCCACCAAGGGCACGCTGACGATGAAATTCGTCGGCGATGATGGCAAGGTGATCGAGAAAGAAGTGTTCAAGGCCCCCGGCGCCGGCGTGGCTATGGCCATGTATAACTTGGATGACTCCATCATGGAATTCGCCCGCGCCTCCTTGAACTATGGCCTGCAACGCAAACTGCCAGTTTATTTCTCATCCAAGAACACAATTTTGAAAGCCTATGACGGCCGCTTCAAAGATATTTTCCAAGCCGTTTTCGATGCCGAATTTAAAGCAGATTATGACGCAAACAAAATCACCTATGAACACCGATTGATTGACGACATGGTGGCCAGCGCCATGAAATGGACGGGTGGCTATATCTGGGCCTGCAAAAATTATGATGGTGATGTGCAGTCTGATCTCGTCGCCCAAGGCTATGGCTCATTGGGCCTGATGACGTCTGTGTTGCTCACGCCTGATGGCAAAACCGTTGAGGCCGAAGCGGCCCACGGCACAGTGACGCGCCATTACCGCTTGCACCAACAAGGCAAACCCACCAGCACCAATTCCACCGCATCAATCTATGCCTGGACCGGCGGCCTCAAACACCGCGCCAAGTTGGATGACAACGAGGCGTTGTTGAAATTCGCCAACGAGTTAGAGCGCGTCACGGTGGCCACCATCGAACAAGGCAAGATGACAAAAGACTTGGCCGTTCTCGTCGGCCCCGAACAACGATGGCTGACAACAGAGGGCTTCATTGACGCGGTAGACGCAAATCTGAAAAAGGCGATGGGATAAAAACCGTCCTCTCCCGTTTCTTCAACGGGAGGAGACATGTCAACTCAAGCCGCCTGACGTTCCACCACATCGAGCAACACGGCCGGGTCCGCAGGCTTGCCGAAAACACCCATGGCACCGCCGCCACGGGCCTTATCGAGAAGCTCGCTCTCAGAATATCCTGTCATGAAATAAACTTTGGCATTGGGATGCATCATGCGGATTTCGAGAAAGCTCTCGACACCATTTTTGACAGGCATCATCACGTCAAAAAAGCTCAGGTCAAAATCTGCAAGTGCATAGGCATCAATGGCCTGCTGCCCATCATGAGCAACGGTGACGCGGTGGTCGTCCGCTTCAAACAACTCGGCCAAAGATGCAGCGTTTTCCACATCGTCATCCACCACTAAAATTCTCAACTGCTTGGTCATTTATCGCCTCATTTGATTTATTATGCTGCAACCGTCTGGATATGTGAAAGCACCCGGTCAGGATCAAAAGGTTTGCTTAAAATTCCGGTCACCAACATGTCGTGGAAACAATCCTCGCTTTTTTCGCTGGGCAGCTGCGGCGTTAATATGGCGGTGGGTGGCAAATCCTGCACCTTGCGCAAAGCGGCATAAAGCCCAATCGTGTCAATCAGCGGCTGGTTCATATTGAGAACCAGCATATCGCCTTCAGTTCCGCCACGTTCCAAAGCGCCGGGCGAATTGATGATGCGGCAGCGCGTTTTGCCTTCGCTGGCCAGCCTTTGCAACTCACTAAAGAACAGCGGCCCCTGCCCCTGCGCCACCAACACGCCGTTCTCGCCAATCTCATTGACGGTGGAGAGCAGTGTTTGTGGATCAACCGGCTTGGCAAACATGCCACGCGCACCGTTTGACATCGCCTGGCGCAGCAGTTCCTCCACGCTATAGCCCGACATCATAAAGACATTGGCCTTGGGCTTCATCTTGCGGATTTCCATGAAGCTTTCAACGCCATTCATCCCCGGCATCATCACATCGATAAAAGCCAGCTCAAAATCAGCTTGTAAATAGGCATGAATAGCTTCCTGCCCGCTGTAAACAACGCGCACATCATGGCCTTCCATTGCAAATAACTCACCAAGGGAATCAGCATTGTCCCTGTCGTCATCAACAACCAGGATTTTCAAGTGTCGCATTAGGCAGCCTCCCCTTGTTCAATTCCGATGAGCGGCAAGCGCACCACAAAACATGCCCCGCGCCCCTGCTCCGATGAAACGTCCAGCGATCCGCCATGCTGAGCCGCGATCTGCTCCACCGCAGGCAGGCCAAGGCCCGTGCCAAAACTTTTTGTCGTAAACAAAGGTTCGCGCACACGCTCTAAAGCCTCAGGTGAAATGCCCAGCCCATTATCGGCCACTTCAATTTCAACAAAGCCACCAACTTTGCGCGTCCGAATGCGGATGCGCGGCGGTTCCTTCTGGCTCGGCAAGGGCACGTCACCATTGCCCACCATGGCTTCGGCGGCATTTGAGATCAGATTGAGCAAGGCCCGCTGCAAGCGGCTCGGATCAAACGGCACCAAAGCGCCATCCAGCCCCAGCGTACATTCAACTTCGATACATGCGGCCAAACGTCGGGCCTCTTCTTCCACGATCTTCGCTAACCATTGATCCATATCATCGGACCGACACTCAAGTTTCTTGGTGCGTGAAAAATCCAAAAGCTGCGTGATAATCGCGTCACACCGCGTCACCCCATTGTTGATCCGCTGCAACTGCGATTCAACCGCAAGGCCTTTGTCTTTGATCTTGCGTTCGACAAGAAACACGGAGGTGCGCACCGCCCCCAAAGGGTTGCGCAGCTCATGCGCAATCGTCGCCGTCAATTGCCCCATCTGCTCCATCCTGCCTTTTTTGACCAAAGCGTCTTGCGCATCTTTCAGCTGCTTCATGCTGCCAGCCAATTCGCGGTTGAGCCGCAGAATTTCTTCATTGATGCGCTTCAGCTCAGCATTCTCGGAAATGTCGACAACGCTCACGATGGCGGATCGGTGTTTATTTTTACTGAGCAAAAGCCAACCAGAACTGATCACCAGCACCCGCCGCCCAGCTCCAGCTTGGCCTGGCAAATCACATTCAAATCGCGCCGCTTGGCCCGGGAACGTATCGCCCTGCCTCAATAGACCACGCAGCCCGGCAAGTGATAGCGCACCATCAAACCTCGCGAAATACGCGTGAAGCAAGGGATTGCAGAAGCTAATCGAGTCATCTTCCTCAATTTGGACCACGCCAACGGGCACTGTTTCAGCCAACGCCCGATATTGCTCCTCGCGTTTTTTTATTTCAGTGAGGCTGTAATTGATCCCCACCAAATAGTTTTTGCCATCATCCGCTGCCATTCGCACTTTGGTGGTGAGAACAGATTGCGTCATGCCCTCACGCAGCGAAGCACTTTCCTCAACTGATGATGTAACCCCGGTCTCGATCACACTTCGATCATTGGCCAGAAAACCAGCGGCAATTTCAGCCGGGTAAAAATCGGCATCAGATTTACCGATTAAAATCTCATGCGGGCGGTCCAAAAGTTGGTTATGTCTAGCGTTGGAAAAAATAAACCGCGCTTGATCGTCCTTGGCAAAAATGGGCACCGGAATCGCGTCCAAGATTTGTAGCAAAAACTCTGCGCTCAACGCACACTTTGCTTCGGCTTTCACTTTTACTCTCCCACCATAATGGTCATGCTGCTACCTCGACACTCTGCGCAATCGGCAGGTGCAAAGTAAATGTCGAGCCTTGCCCAAACTCCGAAACAATATGCAGCGTGCCACCATGTTGAACCACAATCTGCTCCACCGCAGGCAACCCCAAGCCCGTTCCGAAATTCTTGGTGGTAAACAACGGTTCTCTGATGCGCCGCATGTCATCAGGTTTAATGCCCGGACCATTGTCTTTTATTTCGATGGTCGCAAACGCGCCAACCTGCCGCGATGTGATGGTGACCTGCGGGTTCGGCGTGGCGTTGCGAAGCTGTCCATCGCCATTTCCCACCATCGCCTCAACCGCATTGGAAATGAGATTACTCAGCGCCCGGTGCAAGCGTGAAGCATCAAAGGGCACCAGCATTCCGCCAAGGCCAAGGTTGCAAGAAACAGAGACACTCGCTGGAAGCCGTTGTGCCTCTTCGCCAATCGTATTTTCTAACCATGAATCCAGATCTTCACTATGCGTCACAATCTGTTTGCTGCGCGAGAAGTCCAACAACTGTGTGATAATGGCATCACAGCGCGTCACACCATTGTTGATGCGTTTCAGCTGCCCATCAATGCCCAGATCCTTGCCTTTGGTTTTGCGCTCCAATAAAAACGCAGACGTACGCACCGCGCCCAGTGGATTGCGCAGCTCATGCGCGATAGTCGCGGTCAGCTGACCCATCTGTTCCATTCGGCTTTTCTTGATCACTTGGTCCTGTGCAACCCGAAGTGCTTTCAGGTTTTCGCTCATCTCAATATTGATACGCCCCATATCTTCATTCAACGATGCAAGCTCAGCCGAGCCTCGTTCCGCAACGCCCCGCGCCTCAACGGCGTGCTGGCGTGAAAGATCAAGATCATCCAACTGCCGCAGCGTTTTACGAAACAGTGAAACGGCAGCGCCCAGGCCCAGAATAATCGCCACAAGGGAAAAA
>Ga0209583_10000066_pt1 | contig 31974 bp, 30 predicted proteins | sample Str014_FD_187201 | JGI IMG/M metagenome (GOLD analysis project Ga0209583, IMG submission 187201) | Freshwater sediment microbial communities in response to fracking from Pennsylvania, USA - Straight Creek_MetaG_SC_2014 (SPAdes) (version 2) | ecosystem: Environmental > Aquatic > Freshwater >... | reverse complement strand
GCGGAATATAAGCGCCGGCAGTCAGCACCCGGGGTGAAGATTACCAGGAAGAATTTCGGGCGGGATCGCAGGTACCCGATTACGAATGGCTGGCGGGATCAATGAATGAATAAGCGGTTATCTAATGATAGCAAAACTGAGAGATTGTTGCGCATGGGGTTACTCGCATCCGTTTTGCTCTTTGGCACATCGATAATCTTGAACCGATACGTCTGGGCGAGACTTCAAAACGGCGGGCCAGGGGCCAGGACTGAAGAGTTGGTCGTCTATGCGGTTGTTCCCATTATTGCGCTTTGTATTGGATGGCTGATCAAGAACTATCGGATTTTGTCATGGGGATTGACCTTCGGTGCCACAATCGGAATACTGACTATTGTTTTTCGTGCGTATCAAGATGTGGGAGAAGCATGGACAAGAGCCACTTATTCAGAATGGTTCTTAGAGGCTCACTTGTCCCTGTGCGCATACTATATCATGGCGATTATCGCGCTTGTTTCTCAAAAGATACAGTTGGGACTGAGAACCACTTCAAAAACTAAAATGGTGCTCGCTTTGCTGCTAACACCCATGATGTTTTACGAGTCAATGGCGCTAGCATTAATATAACTAAGTTTTTCTGCATCAATTGCTCGGTCATTACAGCTAGGCCGACGCGTAGCGTAGACGCGGGCTCCAACAAAAGAGCGAGTTACAACCCTACGACTGGGCTTGCCCCTCCCATCGAGGACCACAGGTTCTGAACTTGCCGCCAAGACAGGATCGGCGGGACAGGCCGCCGATGGACAGTAGAAGGCTAACAATACTGCTCCACCCCGTTCTGCTGATTGTCGCTATATCGGTGCCCATGGGCCCAGCCTGCTGGCAAGAGTTTATTGATCTCGGCCAAATCTTCTGCGTTCAACTTAATCGCCGAAGCCTGCGCATTTCGCTTCAGATGCTCCGGCGTTCTGGTGCCGGGGATTGGCACTATGTTTGGGGCGCGGGAGAGAACCCAGGCAAGAGCCAGAGCCTCCGTCGTCCAGCCTCGTTCATTGGCGAATTTGCGGAAAGCAGCTATCCGTTTGGCATTGCGTGGCCAAGCATCATCTTGGATGCGTGGCATTTGGCGACGCCAATCATTGGCTTCAATCGTCTTGGGATCAAATTCTTTATCCGCCAACGCACCTCGTGCCAAAGGCGAGAAAGCCACCAGCGTTGTGCCGTGTCTTTCGCAGGCTTCGATCAGGCCCAGTTCCGGCTGGCGCGACCACAGTGAATATTCATTCTGCACTGCCGCCACATGATGCACGGCACTTGCCCGCTCCAAAGTTGTTGGTGCGATTTCTGAAAAACCAAAGGCTTTGATTTTGCCTTGTTTCACAAGTCCCGCCAGCGTTTGGGTGATGTCCTCAATGGGCACGCTTTGATCGCGGCGGTGAACGTAATAGAGATCAATGCAGTCCACACCCAGCCGCTTGAGCGAACCTTCGAGGCACTCGTGCATGAAGGCGGCGGCGTTGTTGAAGCTGCGGGGATTGATCTGAATCCCGCCCTTGGTGGCGATATGCAGTTTCTGCCTTGCATCGGGATGCTCGCGCAGCCATTCGCCGATCACCTCTTCGGATTTATGCGGGCCATAAATCAGCGCGGTGTCGATGTGGGTGACCCGCTGTTCCAGTGCTGCGTTGAGCGTGGCAAAAGACGTGGCTTTATCAGTTTGGCCGAAAATGCCGCCAAAGCTCATGGCGCCAAAACCAACCTCGCCCACCTTGGGGCCGCCCTTGCCGATTTCACGCTGTTTCATGGTTTTTTCCAAATGTTGATTTTGCCGCTTGTAACGGCTAGCAGCGGCGCATGTCCACGATTGTCCGCTTCGCCCCCTCGCCCACTGGCCGCATTCATATCGGCAATGCGCGCGCTGCATTGCTCAACTGGTTGTTTGCCTTAAAAACAGGTGGGCAATTTATATTGCGCTATGATGACACTGATGTGGCGCGTTCGACGCAAGAGTTTGCCGATGGTATTGCCAAGGATGTGGATTGGCTGGGCATCAAGCCGCACCGCGTGGAATGGCAGAGCAAACGCTTTGGCCGCTATGATGAAGTGGCTGCGGATTTGAGGGCGCGCGGCTTCCTCTACCCTTGCTATGAAACCGCTGATGAATTGGACCGCCGCCGCAAACGCCAGCAGGCGCGGGGCCTGCCGCCGATCTATGACCGCGCTTCCCTCAATCTCACAGCGGAAGAAAAAGCCGCTTTCGAGGCCCAGGGCCGCCGCCCACATTGGCGTTTCAAACTCGCGCAGAAAATGGTGGAATGGAATGACCTCATTCGCGGGCCGGTGCATATTGATACGGCAACTTTGTCTGATCCGGTTTTGGTGCGCGAAGATGGCAACTATCTTTACACGCTGCCCTCGGTGATCGACGATATTGATTTTGCTATCACCCATGTCATTCGCGGTGAAGACCACGTGGTGAACACAGCGGCGCAGATTGAAATTTCAAGGGCCATTGCCGGCAAGCTGCCGGACTATGCGCATTATAGTTTGCTCAATGGTGCCGATGGCAAGGGCTTGTCGAAGCGCCTGGGTTCACTTTCAATTCAATCGTTCCGCGATGAAGGCTTGGAAGCGATGGCGGTAGTGAGCCATGCCTCGCTGCTCGGCACGTCTGACAACATTCATCCGTGCGCAGATTACTCTGAGCTTGTGGATAACTTTGACCTCGGCAAATTGTCGCGTGCGCCTGCCCGGTTTGATGAGCTGGAGCTGCGTGCTTTGAATGCCAAGCTGTTGCATCTTTTGCCTTGGGATGCAGTGAAAGCGCGCCTGCCCTATGGTTCGGAAGCATTCTGGCTCGCCGTGCGGGGGAATATCGAGAAACTGACTGATGCCGAGGCTTGGCATGATGTCGTGAGTGCCGACATTGAAGGCGTTGTCGCGGCGGAAGACAAAGACTTCATCGCCAAAGCTCGCGAAGCTTTGCCGCCCGCGCCATGGGATGGCACAACCTGGAAAGCCTGGACGGAAGCCGTGAAAACCGTGACGGGCCGCAAAGGCAAGGACCTCTTCATGCCGTTGCGCCGCGCTTTGACTGGGCTGGATCACGGCCCGGAGCTTGCGGCAATATTGCCCCTCATCGGCCGCGAAAAGGCGCTTGCAAGGTTGGGCTAGATGTCAACATTTTTGTTGACAACATGCATTGATTGGCTCATAGGTCGAGAGCTGCGCTGAAATCGGAATCTGTAACAATGAATTTGAAAATTGAAAAATGCGGCGAAGTATCCGTTCATTTTCTTTTCATTGGAGGCAACATTGAAATATTCCGAATTCCGCCGCTGGCTGAAGAAGCAGGGCTGTACTTTTGATACTCATGAAGGTGGCAGCGGCCATATACATGTCTATTACAAGGGTAAAAAAACCCAACTACCTGCGCATGGCGCGGGTCGCGATTTGAAAAAGGGCCTCGTTGAAGGCATCAAGAAGCAGTTAGGATTAAAATGATCAGATACCGCGTGAAGCTGGAAGATGATGAGGGAACAGTACTCGTAACTTCGCCCGACTTTCCTGAAGTCATCACTTTTGGTGATACCCGTGAGGAAGCATTGCATTATGCCGTTGGCGCTTTCCGTGAAATCATTGCTGGCAAGATTTTCGACAAAGAGCCCATCCCCGAACCTTCCAAAATCCGCCCCAAAGATGACTTCATCACCCTGCCCTTGCAAACGGAAATCAAGGTGCGGCTTTATCAATCGCTGAATGACTCAGGCATCAAGAAATCTGACTTGGCGCGTAAGCTGAAGGTGCATCGCCAAGAGATTGATCGGCTGTTTGATTTCAAACAATCGACCAGCATTGGCAAGCTCGAATCCGCCTTTGCGGCGCTTGGCAAGCAGCTTAAAATTGAGGTTGCCGACGCGTCTTAACTGGCGCAGACTTTGGCCATGATCCTGGTTGGCCAATATGACTCCCCCTTTGTGCGGCGTGTGGCGGTTACGCTGCATCATTATCACATGCCCTTCACGCGCAAGCCCTTGTCGGTGTTTGGCGACAAGAAGGAAGTTCAAGCGCTCAATCCCCTGCTGCGGGTGCCAATTCTGATCTTGGAAAATGGCGAGACTTTAATTGATTCAAACGCGATCCTCGATCATCTCGATCATGTGGCTGGCAATGCGCGGGCGATGACGCCTCCCAATGGTTCTGATCGCAGGCGGGTGATGCAGGCCTGTTCGGTTTCAACGGGCATTTCTGACAAGGTCGTCGGGCTGTATTTTGAGCGCCATTTTCATGAAACCAAACATATCAGCGCCAATTTTGATGCGCGGCTGGCATCGCAGATAAAGGCGGGGCTGGAACGGCTGGAACTTGATTGCGGGAATCCGTGGTTCTTCGACAATAAGATGACGCAAGCGGACATCACCATTGGCTGTATGCTGAGCCATGTGAAGCTGCGCCTGCCCGAATTTTTTCCCGCCGACAAATATCCGAAACTACATGCCCTTTCGCGCCACTGCGAGATGCGCGAAGAGTTTGATGCGGCGCGCATTGGGGCCAATGAGACCGTGCCGAAGAAGCTATAAATCCGCTTCCAACGCCGGGATGATGTCATAGACGTTGTCTGCCAAGACAGAAACATCGTTCAACAGAAGCGCCGCGCGCACCTCGGCCAGTTCAGGATCAGCAAACGCAGCCCATAAACGTTGGCGCATGATCGGAACGGAAGCGCTGCGGGTGACATAAGGCAGGCCCGGCACGTGGGGCGAGCGGGCGATCTCGACCAGCCCCTCCAACGCCTCTGGTCGGTACTTGCGCGCCAGAGCTATGCAGACACAATCAATGGCGCAGATGTCGGCTTTGCCTTGCTGGACTGCCGCCATGGATCCGAGGTGCGAGCCCGTGATCACGGGTGGCACAAAAAAATCACCTTTGCTGAGTTGGCCCGCCATCACCAGTTTTAGGGCCAACATGCCGGACATGGAATCAAGGCTGTTGATGGCCGAGCGGGCGGTTTTGAATTCCGCCAGCGGCTGCTTTTCACGCGCCAGAATGATGCTGCAATAACGGGCCCCTTCGCAGCCATCCGCCGCATAATGTGGCGTTGCAAGATAGTGCAATATGCCACTGAATTCATGAGTGAAAGGGTAGCCGCAGGTCTGACTGAATACCAGTTGCGGGTTGCGCCACAATGCATCATGCGCCGCCCGGTGATCGAGCTTGCCCATAAAGCCCAAATGTCGGCTGAGGCCTGCCCAGAATGAATCAGTGGCACTGAGGAATTCAGGCCAATCATACATGGGCAGGGAGGCAAAGAGGGGCGGTGGAATCATTTCAAAAGTCCTCTTGTCGAAGCAGGCTTGCGGGATATAGATTCTGCGGTGGAGCTTATATGCAATTTTCGAACGGCGAAACTTTCGGGCGGCTGGAATTGCCGACCCTGCTTTTGATCCTTACGGTCTATCTGGTTTTAGGCCTTTTGGTTTATTTTCATGCCGCCCTTGCGTGGTGGGTGATCCTGCCTGTGGGGTCCTATGCGGGCTGTCTCCATTCCTCATTGCAACATGAAGTGTTGCATGGGCACCCGACCCGGTCACGCTGGCTCAATGAGATTTTGGTTTTTATTGCGCCGCAGTTTTGGTTGCCCTATGGGCGTTACCGGGATTTGCATTTGGCCCATCACAATGATCTGAACTTGACATGCCCGGTGCGCGATCCGGAATCCTATTATTTATTGCCGGATACTTGGGCGCAAATGCCAGGTTGGCGCAAGGCGCTCGGCACTTTCAATAACACACTGTTTGGCCGAATGCTGATTGGCCCGGCGGTGAGTGTTGTCCAATTCTGGGGTGGAGAGTTTGTCGCCATCGCTAAAGGGCGGCGCGAAGGTTTGCGCTGTTGGGCGGGATTTGCGGTTTCGAGCTTTCTGGTCATTGGATTTGTGACGTGGTGCGGGATGGCGCTGTGGCAGTATATTCTGCTGATTGCTTATCCTGCGATTTCGCTGGCTTTGGTGCGGTCTTATTGCGAACATCAGGCGGCCGAGGACGTTGGACACCGAACTATCCTGGTTGAGGCCTCGCCCTTCTGGGCGCTGCTGTTTCTCAACAACAACCTGCATGTGGCACATCACGAGCGGCCACAGATTGCGTGGTATCAATTGCCCGCATATTATGCCGCAGAGAAACAGCGGTTGATCGCGAAAAATGGCGGCTATTTCAAAACAGGCTATGGCGCGATTTTTTGGAAGTTTCTGTTCCACGCCAAAGAAGATATGCCGCATCCAAATCTCAATTGGCTGCGCCCGAAGTGACGGTGCAGTTCAGCGTCATCATCCCGACGCGCAATCGCGAGGGATTTTTGGCTGAAGCGGTGAACAGCGTTTTGGCGCAGCGGGATGTTGGGCTGGAATTGCTGGTGGTCAATGACGGCGAGCCGCTGACTATAAAGTTCACCGACAAACGTATTCGCATTTTGGACAACGGCATGCGCTCTGCTGTTCCTGCGCGCAATTTGGGCGTTGAGCAGGCCAAGGGCGCATTCATCGCGTTTCTTGATGATGATGATTTCTGGATTGATCCTTTGCATCTGGCAAAGTCAGCGCAGGCTTTTAAGTGTGGTATCGATTTTTATTTTGCCGATGGCGAAATGGTGTTTGCCGATGGCATGCGCAAAATTTTCGCCCGCGATGCGAATGTAGCGACACTCGCGCATGACAATACGATTTTGATTTCAGCCGTTTGTTACCTTCGCAGCATTCACGAGACGCTCGGTTGGTTTGACGAGGCCCTGCCCTATTATTGGGATTGGGATTGGTATTTGCGGGTGGCGCGGGCGAGCTTCAAATTGCAGCACCAGAGCCAGCCCGCTGTGGGCATTCGGGTTCATGCCAACAACATGTCCAGCCAAAATGATGCGGCAAGGCGGGCCAATCTGGATGCGCTATGCGCAAAACACGGGCTCGGGCCTATCCCCTTAAAGAGCCATGTGGACTTTGTGTGAGTCGCATTTATATCTTGCTTTGCAATTTAACTCATTGTTTTCATGCCACTTTAACTCGTTAACCAAAAATTAACCGCTTATTTCAAGGCTTTTCTGCATCTCGATTCAAAAGACATGCGAAAAATAAGGGTTTTCAGCACAGTTACAGTCGAGTAATTTGATTGCATCGTGATTCGCGAAAAAGGAGAGAACCATGGCTGACGAAAAAATTATTACGGTTGCGTTGACGAAGATTGCTGCTGATCTTGCTGAACGGCACGAAATGTCAAAGAAGGCGACTGCTGCTCTTCTGAGCGATTTTGTTGATACCACAGTGAAGCATCTCAAAAAGGGTGCTAAAGTGCGCGTGACGGGTCTTGGCATTTTTCAAGTGAAGAAGCGCCCTGCCCGCCTCGGTCGCAACCCGCTGACCGGCGAGCAGATCAAAATCAAGGCTTCGAAGAAGCTGGCCTTCCGCGCTGCCAAGGAAGTGAAAGAGTCGATCTAAGCTTTTCGGTTTATGTTTCCAACCCCGCTGGCAACAGCGGGGTTTTTTGTTTGGCGCAATTGCCTTGCAAATTTGTATGCGCAATACGGGACAGCCTTAACAGATCGTAATCGTGCTGACTCCTTTTTGCTTTTTTTGAAGGTCCAAGTGAACCTTGTGAATAATCAATGGAGGATCACATGACAAAAACTACTCTGCTTGCCGCCGGGCTCGTTGCGACAGCGCTTCTGGCGACGGTCGGCACCGCACAGGCCTATACGGTCAACATGGCGGGGGCACATAGCCCAGGCACAGCGGGCATCATTCTGGCTGCCGCCAAGCATAAGTATGCCATCACGGGCGTTAATGTTGACGATGACAGCGCTGGCGACGGCAAAACTGAGGGAAAAGAAGTCCCTGAAGGCAAAGAAGGAGCCGAAGGCAGCGAAGGTGCCAGCGACAATAACTAAAAGGATGCTTTTGATACTGGCTCGACTTTTTGAGGGTTGGGCCAGTGTTGAGTTCATTTCATCGCGGCTTGTGATTGCGATAGCGCGCGAAGAGCATTAGTCTTGCCGAAAAGAGGTGAGACATGAAAACTTCGGCGCGTGTTGTTGTTATTGGTGGCGGCGTGGTGGGCTGTTCGGTGCTCTATCACTTGACCAAAGCCGGCTGGAAGGATGTTGTTTTGGTTGAGCGCGATATTCTCACATCTGGCTCCACATGGCATGCCGCTGGCGGATTTCATACGCTGAATGGCGATCCTAATGTGGCCAAATTGCAAGGCTACACCATCGGGCTTTATGATGAGCTTGAGAGAATTTCTGGCCAGTCTTGCGGGTTGCATCGCTCGGGCGGATTGATTTTGGCGGAAACGTCGGAGCGTTTGGAATGGCTGAAAATGGCCCATGCGCGCGCGCGTTATCTGGGCCTTGAAACCGAAATGCTTTCGATGGCCGAAGCCAAGAAGCTGAACCCCCTGTTGGAAGAGCAATATTTTGTTGGCGCTATGCTCGATGCGGCTGACGGCAATTTGGACCCAGAAGGTACAACTCATGCTTATGCCAAATCGGCCCGCATTGGCGGCGCCGAGATTTATCAGGGCACACGCGTTACAGAACTCAAACAACGCAAAGATCATTCATGGGATGTGATCACCGAGAAGGGCAATATTCACGCTGAGCATGTGATCAATGCTGCTGGCCTGTGGGCCCGCGAAGTGGGCCGCATGGTGGGGCTGGAACTTCCCGTGCTGGCCATGGCGCATCAATATCTGGTCACCGATGACATGCCCGAAGTGATTGAATTTAACAGATCGCATGGCCATGAACTTCCGCATATCATCGATTTCAAATCTGAAATCTATATGCGCCAGGAGCGTTCTGGTCTGGTGCTCGGCACTTATGAAAAAAATTGCCTGCCATGGCAGCCCAAAACCACGCCGTGGGAATTTGGCCGTGAGTTGTTCCAACCTGATCTGGATCGAATCAGCCATAACTTAGAATTGGGTTACAAACATTTTCCAGCCTTGGGCAAAGCCGGCATCAAGAAGGTGATCAACGGGCCGTTTACGTTTACGCCAGATGGCAACCCGCTGGTTGGGCCTGTGCAGGGAGTTCCCAACTATTGGTTAGCTTGCGGCGTTCTCGCGGGCTTCAGCCAAGGTGGCGGCGTTGGCTTGGCGTTGTCGCAATGGATGGTGAATGGCGACCCAGGCTTTGATGTGTGGGCCATGGATAATGCGCGTTATGGCGAATGGGCGACGCGCTCTTACACCAATGAAAAAGTGCGCGAGACTTATGGGCGGCGCTTCTCGATTAAGTTCCCCAATGAAGAGTTGCCGGCTGCGCGCCCGCAACAGACAACTGCATTGTATGATATGATGATTTCGCAAGGCGCTGTGATGGGCGATAGCTGGGGCCTTGAAACGCCGCTGTGGTTTGCGCCCAAGGGGGTGGAGCCCAAAGATATTATATCGTTCCATCGCAGCAATGATTTTGAACATGTGAAGGCTGAGGTTTTGGGCACACGCAATAGCGTGGGTGTGACTGAGATTGCTAACTTTGCGAAATATGCGTTCAGCGGTTCAGGTGCGGAAAGCTTTCTCTCTCGCATGATGACCAACAAAATGCCCAAAGTAGGCCGTTTGATTTTGACGCCGATGCTGAATGAGAATGGTAAGCTGATTGGTGACTTTACCATCGCCAAAGCCAAGGATGAATTGTTCTATATGTGGGGATCAAGCCAGGCGCAGAAATATCATATGCGTTGGTTTGAACAACACCTGCCGAATGATGGCAGTGTACATATCAAGCGCTTTGACATGGGGCTTGTGGGCCTTTCCATTGCGGGGCCAAAGTCACGCGATGTGTTGGCCGCACTCTGTGATGAAGACGTGTCTAACGCTGCCTTTAAATTTATGGATCACCGCAGCTTTGATATTGCCAACTGCCCGGCGCTGATCAACCGCGTAACCTATACGGGCGATCTTGGTTATGAAATCTGGGTGGCGCCTGAATATCAACGCCGCCTCTATGATGCGATCACGAAAGCCGGCAAGGCGCATGGCATTATCAACTTCGGTATGCGCGCGCTTCTTGCCATGCGTTTGGAAAAGAATTTCCCCACATGGTACCGCGAGCTGCGCCCGATCTATGGCGCGTTTGAAGCCGGCTTGGACCGCTTTATTGATCTCACCAAAAATGATTTCATCGGCCTAGAGGCGGCGCGGGCCGAAAAAGCATCTGGCGGAAAATTGCGCCGCGTTTCGATGGTGGTTGAGGCGGGCGACTGCGACGTATTGGGCGATGAACCGATCTGGCACCAGGGCAAGGTTGTTGGCTGGGTCACATCCGGCGGCTTTGCGCATTATCTGGGCAAGTCCATCGCGCAGGGTTATATCCCCAAGGAACTCGTCGGCGATGATGAATTCGAAATCGAAATCATCGGCGAGATGAAAAAAGCCAAGATCAATCATGAACCGCTGTTTGACCCGAGGGGAGAAAGGATGCGGGGGTAACGCTTTTAAAACGCCTTGAAGCGGCCGAACTTTCTGTGGTGATAGGCGAGCGTTGTCAGGCCTGATATGCTGGCCGCCAAGACGCGACCGACAAAAATTCGGTGTGTGCCGGCGTCGTGCCATTGGTCGAGCGCTGTTTCAAATGTGGCAGCGGCCAGTTCTAACACCGGTGAACCACCCTGCCCTTGGCGCCAAGTTCCGGCGCTGAAATCATAGGCGGTGCCAATTTCGGGATGGCCTGCAAAAATCCTGGCGAGCGGCACCTGCTGTTCGGAAAGCAAGCTTGCAGCAAAGAACTTGTGATGCATGATCGCCTCCACAATCGGGCTTTTGCGGTTGATGCAGGCGAGCAGCAAGGGCGGCTCTGCCGAGACCGACGTGAGCGCGCTGACAGTGAGGCCGAAGCGACCTTGCGTACCCCCTGTGGTCACGATCGACACGCCACTGGCGGCGGCGGCCATAGCTTCGACAAATTGGGCGGAAAGCGTTTTGGGTGATTGTTGCATGGCCCCCTATTGCGGGCAAAAGAAGTTCTGTCAAATCGCTGGCTATGACATAATGAATGCCGACGGAGATTCATCATGCGCCACGCCAAGCCTCAAGCCATTTTGTTGAAAGACTATCGCCCCACGCCTTTTCTGATTGAAAAAGTGGCACTGACATTTCGATTGGATCCCACTGAAACGCAAGTGAAAGCGGAAATTCGTTTCAAGCCAAACCCTGCGCACGTGGGCAAAAGCAAAACCTTGGCGCTGGACGGCGAGATGATCAAGCTCATCGGCCTGAAAATAAATGGCAGGCCACTTTCAAAACAAAACTACACACTTAGCGATACCGCGCTGGTTATCACGGAAATTCCCGATCGTGCATTTGATCTTCTGATCGAGACGACGTGCAATCCTTCGGCAAACACCGCGCTTTCTGGTCTCTATATGTCGAATGGGGTCTATTGCACACAATGCGAGGCGGAGGGCTTTCGTCGCATCACTTATTTCTATGATCGGCCAGACGTGATGGCGCGTTACCAGGTGCGCATTGAAGCGCCACGATCCGTTCCTGTTCTGCTCTCCAATGGCAATCCATCGGCGCGGGGCGCTGCCAACGGGTCGGATTATCATTTCGCGGAATGGACGGACCCACACCCCAAGCCTTGCTATTTGTTTGCTTTGGTGGCTGGCAATTTGGCCGTCGTGAAAGATCGCTTCACGACACTGACAGGCCGCGAAGTGGCGCTTGGCATCTATGTTGAGAAGGGCAAAGAAGATCGCTGTGGTTGGGCGATGCAATCGCTCAAAACTGCCATGCGCTGGGATGAGAAAGTGTTCAAGCGCGCTTATGATCTGGATGTGTTCAACATCGTGGCGGTTTCGGATTTCAACATGGGGGCGATGGAGAATAAAGGCCTCAATATTTTCAACGACAAATATATTCTGGCGCTGCCTGAGACCGCGACGGACACGGATTTTGAACTGATCGAAGCCATCATTGCGCATGAATATTTTCATAACTGGACGGGCAATCGCATTACCTGTCGTGATTGGTTTCAGCTGTGTTTGAAAGAGGGCCTCACGGTCTTTCGCGACCAGGAGTTTACCTCCGATCTGCGTTCGCGCGCTGTCAAACGTATTGATGATGTGCAGGACTTGCGCGCCCGGCAGTTTCCCGAAGACATGGGGCCATTGCAACACCCGGCGCGACCTTCGCGTTACATTGAGATCAATAATTTTTATACCTCGACCGTCTATGAAAAAGGCGCCGAGCTTTGCCGGATGATCAAAACCTTGATCGGCGACAAGGCCTTTGCCAAAGCGATGCAGCTTTATTTCAAGCGACATGATGGCGAGGCCGCCACCGTTGAAGATTTTGTGGCCTGCATGGCAGATGCTTCTGGGCGCGATCTTAAACAATTTTTCCGCTGGTACGAACAAGCGGGCACACCGTTTTTGAAGGTCAAAGAAAGTTATGATGCTAAGCGTAAGATCTATCGTCTGGGCCTCACGCAGAAGGTGAAGCGTCTGAAGGGCCAAGCGCTGAAAAGACCTCTACATATGCCCATTCGATTGGGTCTGATGGGGCCGGATGGTCAAGATATAAAATTGAAGTTGCATGGTAAATCATTGGGGAAACTGCCCATCATCGAATTGACCCGGGCCAGCCGGGAATTCGTCTTCGAGGGTGTGGGACAGAAGCCTATGCTTTCGCTCAATCGCGGGTTTTCGACGCCTGTCATTGTCCAACACAACATCAGCGCCAAGGACTTGCTGTTTCAGATTGCCCATGACAGCGACAGCTTTAATCGCTGGGAGGCCGCGCAGGTTTTGGCGCAACGTTTGATCATTTCTGCTTATCACCAAAAGCAACAAAAGACTTGGGCGCAGGACGTTGCGAACTTCGCCGCCGCACTGGAAAAATGTTTGCTCGACGCGCGGCTTGATCATGCGTTCAAAGCCAAGATGTTGGAGCTTCCTGATTTCGAAGAACTTTGCGCAGGGATTGTAAAGGAGATTGATAGCGAACGGTTGTTTCTGGCGCGTGAAGCACTGCGTCAAAACCTTGCTATGACTTTAGATCAGACATTGCACAAGACTTTTGCGCAGACGCAGATTGAAGGCCCCTATCAGCCAGATGCGGCCAGTGCGGGTAAGCGCGCCTTGCACTTCGCGGCGTTGGCTCTTGCCACGGCGGGGACTGCGGTTTGGGTTGCCCCTGCGCTTCGAAATGATTTTGCCACAGCGGAGAATATGACCGTCGCCTATGGTGCCTTAAAGCTTGGCGCAAGATCTGACAAAAAAATATCTACGTCATTGTTGACGGCATTTTATCAAAAGCATTCTACCGATCACTTGCTCGTTGATAAATGGTTTGCAGTGCAAGCGTTGATTCCTGATGCGGGCGCAGCTGCACGCGTGAAGCGACTGATGCAGCATGAAGCTTTTACTTTAAAAACGCCAAACCGAGTTTATGCGCTGGTTCGCAATTTCATCGGCGGTAATTTTCGCGGCTTCCATGAGGCCAGCGGCGCGGGTTATCAACTGGCAGCTGAGACGATCCTCGCCCTCGACACAATCAACCCGCAAGTCGCATCTAGGCTCGCCACAGGCTTTCGCAGTTGGCGGATGTTTGATGCGACGCGTCGGGCCAAAGCCCAGGCGGCATTACGAAAAATCGTGAAAACCAAAGGCCTGTCGCGCGACGTCTACGAGATCATATCGAGAACATTGGGGGCCTAAGTCCTTCGCCGTGACTCTTGGCAAATCAGACTGAGCTTTGTTAAAGCTAGTTCCAAGTTGCGTTGGCGTTTGGTGGGGGCATTTCGGCGGATAAGCGCCAAATGGATCGATGCCTGATTGAAACAGGGTTTCGGAATTGGCCAAGGCTCAGATTAAAGAATTATTCTTTCGCGATTCAACATTGCATCTGCCGTTGCTGGGTGGACGCAGGCTGAATGTGACCGAGCGCGCGATGCGCGTTTTGATCACGGGACTCACCGCGCTGTTTCTCGCGGTGCTGGCAGCAGCACTGCTTTCGCAGCTGTGGGTAAATCGCAACCAGAATTTGACTGAGGAAAGCCGCCTGACGTTGCTCAATGCCGAAAGAGCCGCACTGAATATCAAACTCCAATATTACGACCATAAGGCGAAGGGTGGGTCGGCCCTTAAATTGAATCAAGCGTTGCTCGACACGGTTGTCCCCGCTGACGCCACGGCACATGATCGATTTTTTATTCTGCTGGATGGTGTGGGTCGCATTGTAGCGAGTGAACCTGTCCACGAGGGATGGGCAGGCCAGTCCATTGCCAACATCATGAGCCCGCAGTTTGTCATGCAAGCTGTGGTCAATGGCAATGATATGGCGGCAACAAAGCTGGCCACAGGCGAAGACGCGTTTATGGCATCGCGCGATTTGGGCGATATGCCCGGCAGCCTATTGGCCATGCAAAGACAGGTTGATGTTCTTTCGATCTGGCGCAGTGGCGTGATGAAACTCACCGCACTTTTTGCGGTCACTCTGCTGGTGCTGATGTTGCTCGCTGGCGCTTTTCATTGGCAAGCGGGCAAAGCTTTCGAGGCCGATGAGATGCTCGGCCATGCCACGGGGCGGCTTGACAAGGCGTTGGAAGGTGGTGAATGCGGCTTGTGGGATTGGAACCTGATGGGTGACAAGATCTTCTGGTCCAAATCCATGTATGATATTCTCGGCATGGTTCCCAAGGGTGAGTATCTCACCTTCAGAGAATTTGCCGCCCGGCTGCATCCAGAAGATGCCCGCGTTGATGAGCTGGTCGATCAGCTGTTGCGGGGCCAACGTAAGGAATTCGATCAAGAATTTCGTATGCGCCATGAAAAAGGTTTTTACATTTGGCTGCGGGCGCGTGCCGCCTTGGCCAAAGGTCGGGCGTCGGACGATCCGCATCTGGTGGGCATTGTGTTTGATATTTCGCGGCAGAAACGTTTGGATGCGATGAACCGCGCAGCAGAAATGCGCCTCAAGGATGCGGTTGAGAATATTTCAGAAGCCTTTGTGTTGTGGGATACAGAAAGCAAGCTGGTGCTCTGCAACTCCAAATATCAGCAATTCCATTCGCTGCCACCCGAAGTGTGCGAGCCCGGAACGCCTTATGCTATTGTGACGTCTGCCGCGAAAGAACCCGTGGTGCAGCAATTTGTGGCGGGTGAACGTGATGCTTCTTCGGGGGCGCGCTCCATGGAAGTGCAACTCTCTGATGGGCGCTGGTTGCAGATCAATGAAAGGCGCACCAAGGATGGTGGCTTTGTGTCGGTGGGCACGGACATCAGCGCGCTGAAACGCCAGGAAGGCCATCTGCTCGAGTCTGAGCGGAACTTGATGGTGACCGTGCGTGATCTTCAGAAAGAGCGTCAGCTGGCTGAAGAACAGTCGCAGCGTTTGGCTGAACTGGCCGACAAATATGCATCTGAAAAAACCCGTGCTGAGGCAGCCAATCGGTCTAAATCTGAATTCCTCGCCAATATGAGCCATGAGTTGCGAACGCCGCTCAATGCTGTCATCGGATTTTCGGAAATCATGTCGCAGCAGATTTTTGGGCCCCTAGGCTCGGCCAAATATACTGAATATGCTAGTGACATTCGCAAGAGCGGCCAGTTTCTGCTGGATGTGATCAATGACATTCTCGACATGTCAAAAATCGAAGCCGGTAAGATTGATCTTGAAGTTTCTGATGTTGAACTTTCGGGTGTGATTGATGAAGTTCTGCGGCTCGTCGGCTCGCGCGCCAATGAAAGCCGGCTTGCTATTGAGCGCGATATAAAAGGCATTCCGGCTTTCCGTGGCGATCGGCGCGCATTGAAGCAAGTGTTCATCAACCTCATGGCCAATGCCGTCAAATTTACCCCCGAAGGCGGCAAAGTGAAAATCACCGCAACGCACGACCGCGAGATTGTCCGGGTCCAAATCATCGACACAGGCATCGGTATTCCACAGCGCGACATCGACAAGTTGGGGCGGCCGTTTGAGCAGGTCGAAAATCAATTCACCAAATCCAAAGGTGGCTCTGGCCTTGGCTTGGCCATTTCCAAATCCCTGGTGGATTTGCATGGTGGAAAACTCACCATCGCCTCCAAAGAAGGCCGCGGAACCACAGTGACGGTTGATCTGCCCTTTGTCAGGTCGATTGCCACACAGGCGGCTTAGAGCCTATTGCTTCGATTTGTTATCGCGCTTCTGCTTCTCTAAAATTTCTTTCGAAAGCAGCGTGCGTTCTTCCGCCGTCAGCTTGGCGTAGAAGTCTTTCAACAGTGTGCCGCCCTTGGCAGCAACACTTTCTGACCCCGTGGTGAAACTGTCGATCAATGTGTTGATCTTGGTTGCATCATAGTTGGGATCGACCAATGCGGCGGCGATCTGCTCGGCCTGCACGGTTGTTTGCGCGTGCATTTTTTCAAAATCTGGGCGGCTGTTGCGGAATGCTTCAGCCAATTCAATGCGCCGATCTTTGCCCAGATCGCCAAAGAATTTGCGCGGCACAAATTGGTTGTAGTTGGCAGCACCGGTCCGATCCATGGGTTGGCGACCAAAAATATGACCAATCATCAACCCGGCAATTGCAAGGTTGATCATCAGAGACGCCAAAAGACAGAGACGCCAAATCCCGTGGCTGGTATCGGGCAGCCATGAGAAGGTGCCGCGCTTGAGGTGCTGGTCCGTCATGTTTGATCATCCGCATCGAGGCTGCCGAGATCTTCCATGCCAGCGGGCGCAAAGTCTTGGGATGGGCCGAGCATGGCGGTTTCTGTCAGGCCTTCAAAAAGGCTGGTTGTTTGGCCTGAGCCGCCAAGCCAGAAGCCGATCATCAACGACGCCGCCAAGGCCGCCGCCATCGGCAGGCGGAAAGAGATCTTTGCAGGTTGGGCGCGCCGCTGTGGGAAAGGGATGATGTTATTGGTGGCTGATGCCGCAACGCGCCGGGCTAATCTTGCCTCAAAATCAATGGGCAGCTGTGGCGCGCTGACGGCTGCCAGCAGCTTATCCAGTTCCAAATCGTTCAAGTCTTTACCTTTGATGGTCATTGCCCCGCCTCCAAAACACTTAAGAGCTGATGCCCTTTCGGGCCCAGATTTTCTTTCAACCCGCGACGGGCGCGCGCCAAGAGGCTTTCCAATGCATCAACACTGACTTCCATCGCCGCTGCGGCGGCAATGTTACTCATCTGCTCAAAATGAACAAGGGTGAGCGCCAGTTTCTGCCGCTCGGGCAAATCAGCAACGGCGCGATCAATGGTGCGCGACACAAACGACAAGTCCGTCTGCGCTTCGGCACTTGCGGCGTCGTCGGCCACGTCATCTGCTGCTGCAATTTCCAACATCGGCTTTTGCCTGTATCTATCCATCACTAAATTTGACGCTACGCGCAGCAGCCAGCCTTTCAAAGCCTTTGCCTCACGCAGCTGGCCAGGGTTGGCCCAGAGCTTCATGAACGTTTCCTGCGCCACGTCATCGGCATCGCCATGGCCACCATTCAGCCGCCACGTGACGCGAAAAACGTCCTGGTAGTAGCGCGATACGAGAACGGCAAAGGCCTGCTGGTTGCGGCGTGTTGCTGCTTCCAACAACGCCGCATCTGATGCTGAAGGCCAATCGGGCCCAGCTTCATTTTTCACTTCGCGGATGGCCAATAGAGCTCCCATTTGATGAATTGACGCGTGGGCGACACAATTCCGTCGTTATTTCTCAGATGTAATGGCAGGCAGCCATAGCTCGGCCCGCAGGCCCGGTTCATTATCAGCCAAAATCAGCTTTCCGTCCAACAGGTTAGCAACGCCCGCCACCAAACTCAAGCCGAGGCCATTGCCGGGTTTTGAGCGGCTTTCATCGAGGCGCACAAAGCGTTCGATCACGCGCGCGCGCTCACTTTCTGGAATGCCATGGCCCTGGTCTGCGACTGTGAGAACGACGTGCTGGCCCTGTTTGCGGCCAGTCACTTTGATATGGGCGGCCGGCTTGTTTCCTGCGCCATATTTGATGGCATTGTCGATCAGGTTGATCAAGACTTGGGCCAAAAGCTCGCGCTTGGCTTTGACGCGTAAATTGAGGGCGGCATCGCTTTCCAATGTCCCATGATTTTCTTCTGCCAGTGGCGTGTAAAGATCAACCACATCATCAACAATATCCTTGGCATCGACCACTTCGAGGCCAGCACGCTGTTGGCCGGATTCAAGTTGGGTGATCGACAAAAGGGCATTGAAAGTTGAAAGCAAGCTGTCGCTATCGACCAAGGTTTGTTGCAAAGCGGCGCGATAGTCGGCTTTGCTGTTATGGCGCAAAGCACCCTCAATGCGGGCGCGCAGCCGCGTCAACGGCGTTTTCAAATCATGGGCAACATTTGACGATACTTCATGCATGCCTTGCATCAATTTCTGGATTTGGCCGAGCATATCATTGAGCGATTGCGACAGCCTGTCCAACTCATCGTTTGAACCGGAGACGGGCATGCGCCCCGCCATATTGCCATTCATGATTTCGCGCGATGTGGCAGTGATCGCATCCACACGGCGCAGGAAGTTACGGCTCATTACAAAGCCGCCGCCCAAGCCCATCAACATTGAAAGGCCGAGGCCCCAGTAAAGTGCTTCGCGCACCATATTGCGGAACTGGTTCAGTTCTTCCACGTCCTGTCCAACGATGAGTTGATAGTCTTGTGGCAGTTGAACGTTAAAGGCATGCACATCATGGCCGACGGGCGCGTTCGAATCTACTTTTTGGGTTGAGAAATCAATCCAATTGTTATCGGGCAAATCATTGATCGGTGGCGAATGCAGATTGCCTGCGATGTAGCTTCCTTGTGGATCCGCCAACAAGAATAACATCTTACTATCAATCAAGACGCGCCGATTCACTGCGTCTTTGAGGCCGAGCAGACCTTGTGCGCGGTATTGATCGGCAAGGCCTGAGACTTCTGCCGTGATGGTCTCCTCATTTTGACGTTCGAGGAGACCCACGGTGAAATAATAGATATAGCCCAAAACGGCGACGATGGAGATTGCAAAGAAACCGAGATAAAGCGCTGCGAGGCGAAATGTAGATGTGCGGAACGGGTTGGCGTTAATGCGCACGGATCATATAGCCGGCACCGCGCACCGTTTGCAGCAACGGCTGGTCAAAGCCTTTATCCAGCTTGCCGCGTAAACGCGAAACATGCACATCAATCACATTGGTTTGCGGATCAAAGTGATAGTCCCAGACGTTTTCCAAAAGCATCGTGCGGGTAACGATGTGGCCCGCGTGGCGCACCAGATATTCGAGCAGCTTGAATTCACGGGGTTGCAACACAATGGGCCTGCCGCCGCGTGTCACTGTGCGGGTCATCAAATCCATTTCCAAATCCAAGGCCTTCAGCTTGGCATCTTTTGGGTCGAGCAATTTGCGGGCACCTAGGCCTTCGACGCGGGCCAGAAGTTCAGCAAAGGAATAGGGCTTGGCCAAATAGTCATCGCCGCCTGAGCGCAGGCCCGTTACGCGTTCATCAACATCGCTCAGCGCCGAGAGAATGAGAATCGGCACCTTGTTGTCTTGGGCGCGGAGATGGCGGATGATGGCCAAGCCATCCAGCTTTGGCAACATGCGATCAACAATCAGCACATCATAGGTTCCCGCCGAAGCAAGCTCCAAACCTTTGTCACCATCTCCGGCGTGGTCAACGATATGGCCGCTTTCCTTCAGGCCTTTGACCAGCCAGGACGCAGCGTCCTTGTCGTCTTCGATCACCAATATGCGCATCACCATACCTGTGCCCTCCCATGGGCGGTTTGTCAATTTTGCTGTGGGCTGGGCTTGCATCATGATGGCTCCGATTGATGGGGGTTAAAATGGAAAGAGGCCGCCCTTGGGCGGCCTCGGTTTAGTGTCTGGCTCAGCCGTTACTGGGCTGGAGGACGATGAAGGTTTGGCCTTGCGCAGTTTTCACCAGCATCAAAACCTTTTTGCCGCCGGACTTCTTGATGGCTGAGGCAACGCTTGCTGCATCTGAGACATCTTGCCCGGCGATTTTGAGAATCGTGTCGCCTTCTTTCAAGCCAAAATCTGCGGCCTCTGACTTGGGATCGACTTTCAAGACTTTGACCCCCTTGCCATTGGCACCGGGGCCGACATCCAAGCCGAAGGCCGAGAGCGACGTCGTCGTGTCATTGGTGGCTGGCTTGGCTTGGTCAGCATTGGCCATTTCGGGCCTATCGGTCGGCATCAAGCCCAAGGTGACAGTGACAGTTTCGGGCTTGCCATCGCGGATGATGGCGAGCTTTACGTCCTTGCCTGGCGCATAGTTACCGATGATTTTAGCCAAGTCCCGGTCTGAGGTTACGTCTTGACCATCCACCTTCAAGATTGCATCGCCGGGCTTAATGCCAGCGGTGACGGCTGGCGAGTGAAGCGTTAAGTCGGCCACCAATGCGCCTTTGGTATCTTTGAGTCCAAGGCCATCAGCAATATCGGCGGTGACCGGTTGGATTTGCACACCAAGCCAGCCACGGGTCACCTTATGATTGGCCTTGAGGCTTTCAATCACATTGGATGCTGTGGCCGAAGGAATGGCAAAGCCGATGCCGACGGATCCCCCTGAAGGTGAATAGATCGCGGTATTGATGCCAACGACTTCACCGTCCAGATTAAAGGTTGGGCCACCGGAATTGCCTTTGTTGATCGATGCGTCGATTTGCAGGAAATCATCATAGGGACCATTGCCGATATCGCGGCCACGGGCCGAAATGATGCCACGGGTCACTGTGCCACCCAAACCAAAGGGGTTGCCCACGGCCATCACCGTGTCGCCCACTTTGGCGTCAGACTTAGCCCAATCCACGTGCGGAAAATTTTTGTCAGACTTGATTTTGAGCAAGGCCAAATCAGTCTTCGGGTCGGTGCCCACCACGGTTGCGTCATAGCTGTCACCGTTCTGGAAGGTGACCTTTACGGTTTCTGCATCCTGCACCACATGGTTATTGGTGACGGCATAGCCATCGGCTGAAAGCACAAAGCCCGAACCCAGTGCGCGGCCGCCACCCTGCTGCTGATTATGCGGCGTTTTGAATTTGAAGCCGGGGAACTGGTCAAAGAAGTTTTTGAGATCCGGTGGAATCTGGTCATTGCCGCCGCCATTGCCGTTGTCGGCCGTTTCAGCGTTTGCGGCTTTGTCCGAGAGCTTGACTTCAACGCTGACCACAGCGGGCATGACTTTTTCGACCAACGGGTTCAAAGAGCGCGTCGGATCAAGCCCGGCAATATCGGCGCGGGCCATTTGGGCGGGCGGCAATGCGACGAGGGCTGAGGTGAATACGCTGGCCGACAAGAGGCCCGCGGTGACAAGGCCATAAACAGCCTTGCGAGAAACGATTGTCTTCATGTTCATTGCAAACTCCAAATCAAAAAGCGAAGATAGAAAGAATATCGAACCCGGCACATTACCGCCGTGTTACTTCGCTGTGAAAGATTGGTTATGCTTGTGGCAATTCAAGGGCAAAGCCCCATGATTGCGGCAAGATCACGCGCTTGTGTTGGAGGAATAAAGGTTTTTCACTGCGTCAAATTTTACGCTTCAGCCTTTGCTTTCGCGCCACACACCTTGGGCCTTCAACTTATCAACGATTTCTTTGGGCATATATTTTTCATCATGCTTGGCCAAAACCGCATCAGCTTTAAATGTGCCATCGGGACTGGCTGAGCCTTCGGCCACCACGCCTTGGCCCTCACGGAACAGATCCGGCAATAGCCCTTTGAAACTCACCTTCATGGTTTGGGTCATATCCGTCACTGTGAAATTCACCTGACCATCGGTGCCTTTCACCAAAGTGCCCTTTTCCACCAATCCACCGAGCCGCACCCTTGTGCCGGGGCTGATATGCTTGCTCACCATTTCGCTCGGTGTGTAAAAAAACACGATGGAATCGCGCAAGGCAAAAAGCATCAGGCCAAGGGCTGCGCCCAAAAGGCAAAGGCCTGAGAGAATGATGGTCAAACGGGTTTGTTTACGTGTCATCGGCGCTCTTTAGCATTGGCACTCGCTCAGTGCCAATACGTGTTGTCGCATGGGCTGGTCCCCATGTCGGAAAGGATTGGAGATGGCGCAGCGCCTCTGATAAAAGCCTGACGATGTTGAAACCGCGTTATTCCATATTCTCGCTTGCCCGCAATGCGATGAACTATCACAAGGACTGGGAGCGTGCTTGGCGTTCGCCCCAGCCCAAGGCCGAATATGATGCCGTGATCGTGGGCGCTGGCGGGCATGGGCTGGCGACAGCCTACTATCTCGCCAAGAACCACAAGATGACCAATATCGCCGTGGTTGAAAAAGGCTGGCTGGGCGGCGGCAACACCGGACGCAACACCACCATCATCCGCAGCAACTATCTGCAAGACCCATCGATCGCGATCTATGAATTGGCGCGATCGCTCTATGAGGGCCTATCGCAAGAGCTGAACTACAACGTGATGTTCAGCCCACGCGGCGTGTTGATGCTGTGCCAGACACAGCATGAACTCCGCGCCTTCCAGCGCACCGCCCATGCCAATCGCCTGGCGGGCCTCGATTGCCGCATGGTGACGCCTGCGGAAGTGAAAGAGATTGTGCCGATCATCAATGATGATCCGAATTGTCGCTATCCCATCTTGGGCGCTTATTACCAACCGCGCGGCGGCACGGGGCGGCACGATGCCGTGGCCTGGGGTTATGCGCGCGGTGCTGATGACATGGGTGTGGATATTATCCAGAACTGCGAAGTCACTGGCATTCAACGCGATGGCGATAAGGTTGTTGGGTTGGAAACCACACGTGGTGTGATCAAGACCAAGAAAGTTGGTGTGGTCACGGCTGGCAATGTTTCCACTGTGATGGACATGGCCGGGGTTCGAATGCCGATTGAATCTTTGTGCCTGCAAGCGCTGGTGTCCGAGCCGATCAAACCGGTCATTGACTGTGTGGTGATGGCCAACACGGTGCATGGTTACATGAGCCAGTCTGACAAAGGCGAGTTGGTGATCGGTGGCGGCGCTGATCCTTATAATAATTATTCGCAGCGCGGCTCATTCCCATCGTTGGAACACACGATCACCGCGCTCATTGAAACTTTTCCCATCATTTCGCGCCTGCGCATGTTGCGCCAGTGGGGCGGCATTGTGGATATGACGGGTGATCGCTCGCCAATTATTGGCAAGACGCCAGTTGAGGGGCTCTATGTCAACTGCGGTTGGGGCACGGGCGGGTTCAAAGCCATTCCCGGTTCAGGCTGGGTGTTCGCCGACACGCTGGCCAATGACAGGCCGCATAAAATTGCCGAAGCGTTTTCGCTGGACCGCTTTACCGAAGGACGATTGATCGATGAATCCGTTGCTGCCGCCGTTGCGCATTGATGTTTCGTCCTCCCCCGTTTCTTCAACGGGAGAGGAAAGGGGCCCATCAGCCGTAGCTCTTGCGAAGGCTTATGGGATAGGTGAGGGAGCGCCGTTCTCGCATTTCTCATTTGCTTTCCCTCACCTCCCCCATGCTTCGCATGGGTCCCCCTCCTCTCCCGTGGAAGAAACGGGAGAGGAATATTCTGGACACTTCCCATGCTTCTCGTAACCTGCCCCATCTGCTCAGCCTCCGGCGATGAGACTGATTTTCATTTTGGCGGTCAGGCGCATGTTGCCCGGCCTGCCACCACCAACCCTGAAGGCATCACCGATGAACAACAGCGCGAATATCTGTTCACCCGGATCAATCCCAAGGGCCTGCATTTTGAGCGCCTGCGCTGTGACCGTGGTTGCGGCAAGTGGTTCCATGCGGCGCGTGATACGATGACCATGGAGTTCAAGGCCTTCTATGGCATTACTGAATTGCCGCCTCCCGATGTGGTCAAGCAGGCCAAGGGTGCCTGGGCCGACTATTTTGAACTGCGGATGAAAAAAGCGAAATGACCGGAAAACCTTATCGCCTTGCCGAAGGCGGCAGCCGCATTGATCGCAATGCCCGCGTGACCTTCTCCTTTGATGGCCGCGACGTGCAGGGCTTCGCCGGAGACACCGTGGCTTCTGCCGTACTGGCATCCGGCCAGAAAATGTTCGGCCGCAGCTTCAAGTATCATCGCCCTCGTGGCGTAGTGGGCCTGGGTTCGGAAGAAATGAATGCCCTCATTGGTGTTGGCGCCGATGCAAGGCATGAGCCAAACCTGCGCGCCACGCAGATTGAAGTGTTTTCCGGCATGGTGGCTGAAAGCCAGAACCGCTGGCCGTCACTCACTTATGATATTGGCGCAATCAATTCAAAACTCTCGCGGTTTATCCCCGGCGGCTTTTATTATAAAACTTTCAAGTGGCCGCAGAGTTTTTGGAAACATGTTTATGAGCCGATCATTCGCCGCGCAGCGGGTCTGGGCAAAGCCGCCACTGGCCGCGACCCGGATACTTATGAACACATGCATCTGCACTGCGATGTGTTGGTGGCAGGCGGTGGTTTGGCCGGTATTCTCGCGGCCGAAGCTGCGGCCAAGGCGGGAGCAAAAGTCGTATTGATAGATGAGAACCCCGTGCTGGGCGGCATTGCCGATCTCACTGCGGGCACGATCAATGGCGAATGTGTTGCCGATTGGCTGATGGCAGTCGAGACACGCCTTGCTGGCCTGCCCAATGTGCATATTCTCACGCGCACAACAGTTGTTGGCCATTATCATCATAATTATTTGATGGCCGCCGAACGGGTTGGCGATCATAACCCTGCCCTGCTTGCTGATGGCGCACCGCGCCACCGTTTGTGGAAGATTCGCGCCAGCCAAGTAATCATGGCCACGGGTGCGCTTGAACGTCCGATTGCATTCGCGAATAATGATCGCCCCAACATCATGCTGGCCTCTGCCGTGCGTGGGCTTGTTGGCCGCTACGGCGTTTCGCCGGGCAGCCAAGGCATCGTCTTCACCAATAATGATGACGCCTATCTCACAGCTTTCGCCTTGAAGAAGGCTGGCGTGAATGTGCAAGTGGTTGACTCGCGGGCGCGCCCGGATGGCGATTTGGTCAAGCGCGCTCAAGAAGATGGCATTCCCGTTTCTTTTTCATCTGTCATTTCTGCTGTCGAAGGCACGCAGGCGGTCAAAGCTGTAAAAATCGCTGCTTACCGCAAGGGCCAAGGCCGCGTGATTACTGAGCGGAGGGTGGAATGTGATTTCATCGCCATGTCGGGCGGGTGGAATCCAGCTTTGCATCTCTGGGCGCATAATGGCGGCAAAATCAAATTTGACGATGCGTTGCAGAGCTTCCGGCCTGATATACACCGCGATGCGATCATCGCCGTGGGTGCGGCCAATGGCACGATGTCGGTCGCAGATACGATAGCAGAAGCGCAAGTCGCTGGCGAGGCGGCGGCCAAGGTTGCGCTGAAGAAAGCCAAGGTGATCAAGTTTGCAAAGCTCGATGTGAAAGAACCCAAGCGCGCCGTGCTGGAGTCGCTGTGGTTCGCGCCTGCTACCGGTCTTTACAATGAAGGCAACAAGCACTTCATTGACTTTCAAAACGATGTGACCGTCGCCGATCTCGAACTCGCGCAGCGCGAAGGCTATGAAAGTGTGGAACACACGAAACGCTACACCACCTTCGGCATGGCCACCGATCAAGGCAAAACCTCAAACCTCAATGGCCTTGGCGTGTTGGCCGAAGCGACGGGAAAGTCGATCCCCGAAATTGGCGTCACCACCTTCCGTCCGCCCTATACGCCCTATTCTTTCGGTGCCATTGCAGGCGCGCTCACCGAAGAACTGTTCCTGCCCGTGCGGCGCACGGCTGTGTTCCAATGGCATCTGGATCGGGGCGCTACATGGGAGCCGGTGGGCCAATGGCGCCGCGCTTATACTTACACGGCCGCTGGCGAAGACAAGCATCAATCAATTACACGCGAAATCCTCAGTGTACGGAATAAAGTGGGCCTGCTGGATGCTTCCACCCTCGGCAAGATCGAGATCAAGGGGCCAGATGCGGCCGCGTTTCTGGATCGCATCTACACCAACATGTTCTCATCGCTCAAAGTGGGCAAGTGCCGCTATGGCTTGATGATGAATGAGCTGGGCTTTCTCACTGATGACGGTGTGACGGTGCGTCTTGCTGATGATCACTTCTTGATGCACACCACATCGGGTGGTGCGGACCGCATTGCCGCGTGGCTGGAAGAATGGCTGCAGACGGAGTGGATGCAATATAAAGTTTTCGTCACACCTGTCACTGAGCAGTGGTCGCAATTCGCGCTGGCGGGCCCGCGTGCACGTGACGTGCTTGGCAAGTTGCAACCGGATTTTGACGTGAGCAACGAAGCCTTCCCGCATATGTCGTTCAAAATCGGCAAGCTGGGCGGCTTCCCGGTGCGGGTCTATCGCATCAGCTTCTCAGGCGAAATGTCTTACGAAATCGCAACGCCTGCAGGCTATGGCTTGTCACTGTGGAAGGCCCTGCTTGAAGCGGGCGAGGAATTCGGCATTGAGCCTTATGGCACAGAGGCGCTGCATGTGCTTCGCGCCGAGAAGGGTTACATCGTGGTTGGCGATGAGACCGATGGCACGACGACGCCAGATGATGTTGGCCTGTCGGGCATGGTCTCGAAAAAGAAATTGGATTTCCTCGGCAAGCGCTCGCTCGAACAGGCGGAGTTGAAACGCGAAGGCCGCAAGCAATTGGTGGGCCTGCTCACTGAAGAACCAAATGAAGTTCTGCCGGATGGTGCCCATGCTGTTGCCGCCGTGCTTGACAAGCCGCCAATGAAAACCATTGGCCATGTCACGTCGTCTTACATGTCGCCCACACTGGGCCGTTCGATTGCCATGGCACTGATCGAGAATGGCCGCGCACGGATGGGCGAGACGATTTTGTTTCCGCTAGAAGGCGGCAAAGTGTTGCATGCCAAAATCGTGGATCATGTTTTCTATGACAAGGACGGAGGGCGGATCAATGCTTGAACCTGCATTTGAATCTGCACTTGCCCATCGCGGGCAAACGGCGGATATTTATATCTCGATGCGCGAAATCACCACGCGTGGCATGATTGATTTGCGCGGGATGGCCAATGATCGCAAATTTATGGTGGCGGCGAAATCTATCCTCGGGCTGGATTTACCTAAAGCACCACGCAGCACGGTCACCTTCGGCGATGTCAAGGCCTTGTGGCTTGCACCAGACCAGTGGCTGGTTCTCTGTGCGCGTGAGAAAGCGCCTGTGCTGGTGTTGGAATTGCAAAAGGCAATGAGCACGTTTCATGCATTGGCGGTTGATGTCTCTGACATGCGCGCCGTCATCCGACTTGAAGGCGAACGGTTGCGCGAAGTGCTGTTGAAGGGCTGTTCATTGGATTTGTTTGGTGAAGCTTTCGTGCCAGGTCACGTGCGGCGTGTGCGCTTTGCGGAGATTGCGGCACTGCTCAACGTTGTCGAAGATAATGTGATTGATCTCTATTTGTTCAGATCTTACGCGCATTACACGTGGGACTTTCTGCTCAAGGCGGCGCGTAAGGGCAGTGAAGTCGGATTGTTCAAGAAGGGTTGACCTGAGAGACTGTCACGGAACAAAAGTCGCCATGGCCAAACGCATCCATATCTTCGGCGCATCTGGCAGCGGCACAACCACTTTGGGTAAGGTGTTGGCGGAACAGTTGCTCCTCCCGTGCTTCGATTCCGATCAGTTCTATTGGGAAAATTGGCCAATAGATTTTCTCAAAAAGTGCCCGCCCGCAGATCGAGAGAAAAAGTTGCGCGAAGCCTTGCTGACAAATCAAGATTGGATTTTGAGTGGTTCGATTGATGGATGGGACAGTTTGATTCAACAGGACTTCACCCACCTCATCTTCCTATATCTCGAACCGCTAGAAAGGTTGCGACGCTTGCGACAGCGGGAGATTGAGCGCTTCGGAGCGGCTGCCATTGAGCCAGGCGGTGCACAACACGAACAAGCAGAATATTTTTTATCTTGGGCATCGCATTACGATGATGGAACTTTGCCGGGTCGCAGCTTGCCCCGGCATGAAGCTTGGATGAAAGCTCTCTTCTGCCCCGTGTTGCGATTGAATTCAGAAGAACCGACAGAAGATCTGGCCGCCAAAGTGGTGGCCTTCGTCGGTGCCTAGACCTTCTGCCCTTCCATCCACGCAAACAGCTTGTCAAACCCGCCGAAGGGATACATGTGCGGGCCGGCGATTTTCAATTCTGGCTTTTCGAAATGCAGCTTGGCGAGTTGTTCCACAAATTCCGTAGGCTCTGAAACCGTCAACAGCTTGGTGATGTTCAGCGCTTGTTTGCGGATGAAGCGAGCGGAATGACCAACCCCGCAAAGTGCTGCATAACGCACCAATGTTTTGAGAGACGCCGGGCCCGGAATGCCAACATGCAGCGGCAGATCAATGTCTTGTTCACGCAAGCCCTTGGCCCAATAGGCCAGCGGCTCCGCATCAAATAGAAACTGTGTGGCTATGAAGCCTTCGATTTTCTTCTCTTTTAGCCACGCCTGCTTTTGCTTCAGTGCCTGAATCAAAACCGCCTCGCCATGAATTTTGGTAATGTCTGGGTTGCCTTCGGGGTGGCCAGCGATGCCGATGCGCGTGATGCCGTGGGCTTGGAACACGCCCGTTTCCAGCAGCTGAATGGCCGCATCGAATTTGCCGATGGGCTGGGCTGCACCGCCGCCGAGAACGAGAATTTGTGTGATACCCGCTTTGCTGAAAGCCGCAATGCGCCTTTTTAAATCCTCTTCATCGCGCACAAAGCGCGCCGGCACGTGCGGTATAGCGTGAAAGCCTGCCAGCTGCAAAGCAGTGGCCGCAGCGATCTGCGCTTCAATATCGTTTGCATCGAGCAGCGCAATGAAGACGCTGGTTTGGGCCGCCAGATGCTGTGCGAGGATCGGTATCTTATCAATTTGCTTGGCCGTGATCTCAACCGAAGCGAGCCGCAGGAAGGCGTTGGTTGCGGTTTTCAAATCAGGTGCAAAGGACGTCATTGCGAAACAATGCCCATTGCGCCGCATTCGCAATTGCAAAATTGCGACAGGCTCTGTTTGATTCCGACACTTCTGCAGTCGATCAGTCGTTTTTGCACTGCACAATGGCGCTCTTGTACATTGTGTCGATTTTGGTGCATGATGTCGCAAACGGAGATAACCATGTTCGGCGACAAGCCCAAATCCCTGCCCCAAACAGTGGCGCTCATTTTACTGCCAGAATTCACGATGATGCCAGTCACCTCAGCGGTGGAACCGTTGCGCATTGCCAATCGCTTGTCGGAGCAAAATCTCTATCGCTGGACGATGCATTCGCTGGATGGCAAGCCCGTCTCGGCGTCCAGCCAGTTCCTCACCATGGTGCATGGTGATCTGGAAACAATCGCGCCAGATGCAACCATCATTGTTTGTGGCGGGCTCAGCATTCAGCAACACACAGATAAACGATTGCTCAGTTGGTTGCGCAAAACGGCGCGGCGCGGCGCGCAGATCGGGGCGGTGTGTACGGGTGCCCATGTTTTGGCCGAGGCTGGCTTGCTTGATGGCTATCGCTGCACCATCCATTGGGAAAACTTGCCGGGTTTTTCAGAGGCCTTCCCCGACATCAAAGCGACGGGCGGATTGTTTGAGATTGATGGTGACAGATTCACCAGTGCGGGCGGCACAACGCCCATCGACATGATGTTGACGATGATTGCCAGCCAGCACGGACCAGATTTGGCAGCGTCTGTTGCCGAGGCGGTTTTGCATTCGCCCATCCGACATCACAGTGAAAACCAGCGCATGTCGCTTCCCGCACGCATCGGTGCACGCCATCCCAAACTGGTTTCAATCATTGAGAAGATGGAGGATAATCTCGAAGACCCGCTTTCGCCAAGTTTGCTGGCCAAGCAAGCGGCGCTGTCGACGCGGCAGCTTGAGCGCTTGTTTCGGCGCTATCTCGATCGCTCGCCGAAACGCTATTATCTGGAATTGCGCCTGAAGAAATCACGCTCCCTTTTATTGCAGACGGATATGTCGGTGATCAATGTGGCGCTGGCCTGCGGGTTTTCTTCGCCATCACATTTTTCCAAATGCTACCGCGGCTTTTACGGGCGCACACCGTACCGTGAACGCGGCGTTCCCGTGCAAGAGGTTGCATAATCGGGGAGCGAATCTTTTGGATTCGCTCCCCCGGCACGCCATCCCGCGACTGGGGGCAGTAAACGGAACTGCGGCCGATTCTTTGCAACTTATAATTGTCGTGCAGAATTGATATCAAACCACTTCTAGCACAATGCCGTCAAGCCCCATACCTTACTGATATGTAAAAATTCAATAGGCTTGTGCGTTTTCCACACTGATTTCAAGGCTATTTGGAAGAACTTGGGGTTTACATCGCACGAAGCAATGTTCAATCTTCCATAGGTTGTAACGATTTTTGAAGTTACAGAACAGGGTTGCGGCCGCTGCGTGGTTCAGGTCATGATTTACATGTTCAGATGATTTACTGCGACGCCATGGGCAATCTCAAGGCCGCGCGTAACCCGCCAAGGGGCGCTTGGCCCAAGATCAATGCCCCTGAATACATGCTGGCAGTTTCAGAAATAATCGACATGCCCAGGCCAGATCCTGGTTTGCTCTCGTCCAGTCGCTGGCCGCGCTCAAGTGCCGCCGTGCGCTGATCAGCCGGAATGCCGGGCCCATCATCATCGACAGTGATGGCCAACCAAGCCCGCCCGTCTGAACCCTGCGCCACTGGCGCGGCGTGGATTTCAATTTTACTTTTGCACCACTTCGCCGCATTGTCGATCAGGTTGCCCACCATCTCTTCAAGGTCCTGGCGCTCGCCGCGAAAGCGCAGTGACGGCGGGCATATCACTTCAATCTGTAAATGACGCGATGCGTTCATGCGCTGCACCGTGCGGGCCACCGCTTGTAAAACAGGTTCAACTTCTGTTGATGCGCCTATCGCACGGGCTCTTGCGGCGCGCCGCGCACGGTCAAGATAGAGGTTGATCTGATCGCGCATCAGGTCAAGTTGCTCACTCACCCGCGTGGCCAGCGGTCCCTTGCTGAGACGGGCTTCATTGTTCAACACGCTGATTGGCGTTTTCAGCGCATGGGCCAAGTTGCCGACCTGCATTCGCGCCCGCTCCATAATCTCGGTGTTGGATTGAACCACAAGATTGAGCTCATCAGCCACGGATTGAAGTTCGCGTGGGAAATTATTGGCGAGCACTTCGGCTTTGCCGCTGCGAATATCATTGAGCTGGCGCTGCATTTCCTGAAGCGGACCCAATGCAAAACGCACCTGCAAAAATAAAGCCGCCAGCAAAGCCAATCCAAGGGCTGCCAAAACCAGCATCAAGGTACGCTGGAAGGCCAGTATTTCATTTTTGAGTTCATCAAAATTTCCTGTCACCAGAAAATCAAAGCGCTTGGTGCCATCAAAGAGTTTCACACTCTGCGAAATGGCGCGTAAATTGGTGCCCTGCTGGTCGCGCATGGAGAAGGCGGCAATGCCGTCTTTATCGGGCGTTGCCACAGCGCCAGGTGTGACCAGCAATTGCTGTTCCAACAGCGACGGGGAGGACGCGAGCTTGGCTGGTTCGCCGGCCAGATTGATCTGCCAATACCAGCCCGAGAGCGGCAGAGAGAAGCGCGTATCGGCCAGTTGGGTTTGCAATTGCGGCTTGCCATCTGGCCCCAGTTCAACATTGGCCAAAATGCCATCCAGCGCAGAACGCAGCCGCTGGTCAAAGTTGCGTTCCAAAGCCTGAACAAAAAGCGCGTTCAACAACAGTGCGGCACTGACCAACAAGACCACTGCGATGGCAACAGATGAAGCGATCAGGCGAAACCAAAGTGAGTTAGCCCGCATGTCCGCTTTCGCTCATGCTGTAGCCCATGCCCCGAACGGTCTGCAAAACGTCAACACCGAGTTTTTTGCGGAGGCGGCCAACGAAAACTTCAATGGTGTTGGAATCGCGGTCAAAGTCCTGGTCATAGAGATGTTCAACCAGCTCGGTGCGCGACACCACCTTGCCCATGTGATGCATGAGATAGGC